>Ga0207711_10000034_pt1 | contig 190060 bp, 142 predicted proteins | sample KBSS34metaG_FD_184401 | JGI IMG/M metagenome (GOLD analysis project Ga0207711, IMG submission 184401) | Switchgrass rhizosphere microbial communities from Kellogg Biological Station, Michigan, USA - KBS S3-4 metaG (SPAdes) (version 2) | ecosystem: Host-associated > Plants > Roots >... | reverse complement strand
GAACTTACAAACCCCTGCAGACAACACCAGCACCAAACCATCAAGACCCGGCACCAGCACCACCCACAGAACGGGGTATAAATGGCACTGACTTCTATGGCACGCTGTTGAGTTCTCAAGGAGCGGATACGCCCGCTTCCGGCGCTTTCGCGCTTTCCACGGGGTAACCCGGGACTTACCGGGCTCCGCCAGGAAGCCTACCAGCTGTTTTCCAACTGACTTGCTGTCCGGTGGTGTTACCGTACTGTTTCCGGCAAGTGCCTGTCAAATTGCCTCGTAGTGGGCAACCTGCTGCTGTTCTCGCCCGGCTCGAAAGCCTGTCTTCGGAAGCGAACGGCGCCGCGAAGGCGCTCGGTCCGAGCTTTCCGCTTTAAGGCTAACCAGCCACCTTGCTGGGTGTCAAATCGCTCCGATGTGATCGGCGACTGCCACTTCGTACCACTCGCGGATAAACCGACACTCCACGCGAGTGGGGACGTCGATGTCTCCAAGTACTGAGGCCACCCGGTGGAAGGCGAAACGCTCAGCGTTTCGCGCGACCGGGGCAGGATCAGAACCTTACTCCCCGAGCTGGTCCCGACCACCGCGGGGGTGTCACCACCCTGGTGCAGTGCGGATCCAGGCTCAGCCAGCGTGTTGCACCGGCTTGGAGCAGCAAGGGCTAACACTACACATACTCGGACTCGATGTCGAGCACGTGACTGTGACGGTCGACACCCATCGATGCCGACCTTCGGAGGCTTACCCGGCGCCGCGTCGGCCAAACCCCCACACCCAACATCCACACATCCGCACATCCGCGCGGTGGCACGTGACGCCGGCCCCCTGTCCCCCGCAGACCGCCGCAGACCGCCGCGCAGCGACCGCCCAGGACGACGACGGCCGCACCGCGACGGGTCATGCTGCTAGGCATGTGCGCCCGACCGGACCGGCTCCCCGGGCATCGGCCCGCCGACCTGGGCGCGATCCGCTGGCCCGAGCTCGCGCAGCCCCGGCCGGTCGTGCTCCTGCCCCTCGGCAGCACGGAACAGCACGGCCCGCACCTGCCACTCGACACCGACACCCGCGTCGCCACGGCGATCGCCATGATCGCTGCGACCCGGCTGCGTGATGTGCTCGTCGCCCCCGCTCTCGGATACGGCGCGAGCGGCGAGCACGCAGGCTTCCCCGGCACCCTGTCGCTCGGCACGCCCGTACTGCGGGACGCGCTCGTCGAGCTGGTCCGCTCCGCCGACGACACGGCCCGCGGCGTCGTCCTCGTCAACGGTCACGGTGGCAACGGGGCCGCGATCCGCGCGGCGACCCGCCTGCTCACGGCCGAGGGGCGCCGGGTGCTGGCCTGGTCTCCCCGGCCGGCGATCGCCATACGGGCGGGAGTGCCCGGCGCGGCCGGTGACCTGCATGCCGGTCGGGTGGAGACGTCGCTGCTGCTGCATCTGGCGCCGGATCTGGTTCGACTCGACGCGGCGGTCCGGGGTCCCAGCCCGCAGCTCACCGATCTCGTCCGCCAGGGAGTGTTGCCGCTCAGCCCATCCGGCGTGCTCGGCGATCCCGCCGGCGCGAGCGCGCCAGAGGGCGCCGCGCTGCTGGAGGCGTTCGTGTCCGACGCCGTCGCCGCGATCCTCGCCTGGCCCGTATACGCCGAGACCCGCCCCACCGGCGTCACCCGCGCCGCCGACGCCGACGCCACGGACGGCACCGATCCCCCCTGAAGCTGGCTTTCGACCCCGCGGATCGGGCGGCCGGCGGCCGCGCTCCAGCGCCGCGCCGGCCAGCACGCCCCCGTGGTAGAAGCATCAGGTGCGTTGTGGCGTCTGCGTCCCGAATGTCGACGAGTTCGCCGACGCCCGCCAGGTCGGCGATCTGACCCGGCGCGCGGAGGCGGCCGGCTGGGACGGGTTCTTCGTCTGGGATCACGTCGTCTTCCCGCAGCGGCGTGCATGACGTCGCCGACCCCTGGGTGCTCTGGAATCCGACGCCGGCCGCCACGGCCGAGGTCATCGCGACCGTGCGGGAGCACCGCGCCGGCTCGGAACCGTTCGACGTCGTGATCAGCGGCCGCACGCTGGAGCAGCCGGCGCAGGCTCGGGCCGTCGTCGAGCCGATCGAGCAGGCCGGGTCGACCTGGTGGCTGGAGGGCTTCCGGCCGGAGCCGGACAGCTAGGACACCGCGCTGCGGCGGATCGAGGCCGGCCCGCCGCGCCGAGCTGACGACAACCGAGGGGAGTTGGGCACCGTGCCGACCGCAACGGCGCAGGGGCCGGTGGCGTTGATCACCGGCGCGGCCCGCGGGCTGGGGGCGGCCGTCGCCGGCGCGCTCGACGCCGCCGGCTTCCGGCTCGTCCTCACCGACATCGCGCTGCCCGACGACGCCGACCCCGCGCCCGAGGCCGCCCGGCCGCACGGCGCCGGCCCCGCCCACGACGCCGCACCCCCCACCGTGCCCGACCCCGCGCAGACGAACGGCGCCCGCGCCCCGGACACGGCGGCCGGCTACCCGTTCGCGACCCGCACGGAGCTGGCCAAGGTGGCCGCCGGATGCGCCCGGGCGGTGGCGATCCGGGCCGACGTCCGCAGCCAGGCCGACATGGACGCCGCCGTGCGCGCGGCGCTGGACCACTTCGGCCGGATCGACGCGGTCGTCGCCGCGGCCGGCGTGATCGCCGGCGGCCCGCCCGGTTGGGAGACCGACGACGCGGCCTGGCGGCTGCTGCTCGACGTGAACCTGACCGGGGTGTTCGTCACCGCCCGGGCGACGCTGCCCACGCTGCTGGCCGCGCCCGCCGGCCGGTTCGTCGCGGTCTCGTCGGCGGCCGGCACCCGCCCGCTCGCCCGGCTCGCCGCCTATTCCGCCTCGAAGCACGGCGTCGTCGGCCTGGTGCGCAGCCTGGCCGCGGACCTCGCCGGCACGCGGGTCACCGCGAACGTCGTCTGCCCGGGGTCGATGGACACGACGATGCTGGCGGAGACCGCGAAGGTGTACGACCTGGCCGACCCGGCCGAGTTCGCCCAGCACGCCTACCTGCGCCGGCTGCTCGACCCCGGCGAGGTCGCCGCCGCCGTCGCGTTCCTCTGCTCGCCCGCCGCCGGCGCCCTCACCGGCGCCGTGATCCCCGTCGACGGCGGCTTCACCGGCTAGCCGCCGCCAGCGGTGCGCCCGCGGGCATCGACCGCTTCGAATGCGCCGCTCTCGGCGCCCCTGACCTGGCCGCGCGCACTGTCGCGTCCGGCGAGGTGGCATGCTGACGCACCAGGACGGGAGGGATCATCGTGCTCACGCGGCTCGAGGTGAACGGCTTCAAGAACCTGCTGGACCTGCGGGTCGACTTCGGCGGCCAGCTCGACCCGACCGGTCCGGTCACCCGGCTGGCCTCAGGGCGTCGGTTCGTCGATGACATGACCGCGGCCCTCCTCCAGGCGCAGCGGGCGTCGCGATGACCGCACCCGAGGCCGGCGCGCCGGCGGAGACGGCGCGGCACGACACGGTGATGTGGGAGGTGCGGGCGGCGCCGGGTCGGCTGGGCGAGCTGCTGCGCTGGGTGCGGGAGGCCGCGGTGCCGGCGCTGCTCGGCGCGCCCGGATGCCTGCGGGTCGACGTGTTCGACGCGGCGGACGAGCGGGTGGTCGTGATCGCGCGGTTCGGCGGACCGGCGGCGCGGCTGCCGCAGCCGCCGCCCGGCCTGCTGCGCCGCCCGGCGCATGCCTGGCCGTTTCGCCACCTGTCGACCCACGGGCCGGGCGGTTCCTGACCGGCCGACGCGGCGGGTCCGGCATGCTGGGACGGTGCGAGAGATCGAGATTCAGGACGGCACGATCCGGCTGGGCCAGTTCCTGAAGCTGGCGGACCTCGTCGAGACCGGCGGCGACGTCAAGGCCCTGCTCCTGGAGGGCCTGGTCCGGGTGAACGACGAGGTCGAGTCCCGCCGCGGCCGCCAGCTGGCCCGCGGCGACGTCGTCACCGTCGCCACCCACTGCGCCCGCGTCGCCTGACGTGCCCGGCCAGCCCTGACCGGCCCTGTCGTCCCAACCGGTCGTGTCGTCCCAACCGGGTCGTGTCGTCCTCGACCGGCCTTGTCGTGCTGGCCGCCCTGGTCCGCCTTGTCAGCCCGGTCAGCCGACCCAGGCGTAGCAGTCGGGGATGAGGATGAACGCGGCGGCGCCGCGCAGGGCGACGTCGTCCGGGGCGGAGCTGGGCTCGACCGGGACGGCGCGGGCGAAGGCCATGCCGGTGTGCAGGTCGTAGGCGGCCCGCAGCGCGTCCCAGAACGCCGGTCCGGACTGCGAGAAGCCGCCCGCCACCGTGATCAGGTCGAGGTCGAAGGTGGCCGCGCACGACGCGAGCGCGATGCCGACGGCGCCGCCGGACCGGGCCAGCGCCGCGCGGGCGATGTCGTCGCCGGCCGTCGCCGCCGCGGCGAGCGCGCGGCCGTCGGCGACCGGCTCGTCGGGCCCGTCCGGCTGGCCGTTCGCCGCGGCGGCGGTGGGCTGCCAGCCCTCGTCGAGCGCCCAGCCGACGGTGCGCGGCCCGGAGGCGATCGCCTCCAGGCAGCCGGCGCCCCCGCAGGCGCAGTCCGGGCCGCCGGGGTCGACGACGATGTGGCCGACGTGCCCCGCGTTGCCGGACCGGCCGTGGTAGAGCCGGCCGTCGAGGACCAGGCCGCCGCCGACGCCGGTGGAGACCGTCACGGCGAGCAGGTCGCGGGTGCCGCGGCCAGTGCCCATCCAGTGCTCGCCGGCGGCGAGCGCGACCGCGTCGTTGTGCAGCAGCACGGCCAGGTCGCCGAACTCGTCGCGCAACCGGGCGCGCAGCGGGAATCCGCGCCACGACGGGATGTTCAGCGGCGAGACCTCGCCCGCCGGCCAGATCATCGGGCCGCCGCAGCCGACGCCGAGCCCGGCCAGGCCCGCGTAGTCGTAACGCCCGCCGAGTCCCGCGTCGCTCAGGGCGGAGTGCAGGCACGCGACGGCGGCGGCGAACGTGACCTCCGGGTCCTGCGTCTTCGGCATCGGGCTGCGCGCCCGGCCCAGCACCGCGCCGGTGGCGTCGACGACGCCCGCGGCGAGCTTGGTTCCGCCGATGTCGAGCGCGAGGGCCATCCGGTGCCGCCCGGTCCCGCCGCCGAACTCTCCCGAGGTCACCGTGACCGTCGCGGTCGCGGTCGCCGCCACCGGGCCCGCGGTCACCGTGACCGGCCCGGCGGAGCTCGTCACCGTGCTCGTGTTCCCACTGCCGCCCGTCGCCATCGTGCTCTGCTTCCTCTTCCTCGGTCTCGCCCCGCGGCGCCCGCTGGGCGCGCCGCGCACCGCGGACGGTGGGCGCGGGATCCTCCCGGCTGCGCCTCCGGTGCGCCGATGCCGGCCGCGACGCGTCGGCGCGTCGTCGAGGCGCGCCCCGGCGTCGCGTCGCCGGATCATCATCGCGCACGGACCGCCACTATCCCGGCGTTCTTCGCCACGGACGCCCACCGGGCTGACCACGCAGGGCCACGGCGACGTCCGGCCACCGTCACTCCCGCGGGTGGGCACCGGGAAGACCGTCCGGGGAGGCCGGCGCCTGCTCGGCCGGGGGTGTCCGCGGGGACGCGGGGTCGGGGGCGTCCGCGCGCCAGGGGCGGTCCCGTTCCCACATCTCCCAGGGGAGGATGTGCTCCCCTGGGCGGTCGCGTGGATCGTAGGCGTCGAAGGCGTCGAGGTCGAAGGTCCGCATGGGCCACCTCCGCTGAGGATGCGCGCCACCGACAGCGTCGGGCATCGACCACGTCACTCCCGGTGGCGACCTGTGCACACATCATCGCCGCGGGTGCTGGCAGAGACCACCGATTGCGCCCGCGCCGCCGGCGCGCCACCGGCGGCGGAAAAGAACCGGCCGGGCCCCACCCCTGAACGGGGCGAAACCCGGCCGTCTTGGTTGTGCCCGCCCGCGCCGCGGGCGAGCGGGCGCGTCAGCCCTTGCGCTTCTCGACCTCGTCGGTGAGCTGCGGGACGACGTTGAACAGGTCGCCCACCAGGCCGTAGTCGGCGAACTCGAAGATCGGCGCCTCAGGGTCCTTGTTGACGGCGACGATGGTCTTCGAGGTCTGCATGCCGGCGCGGTGCTGGATTGCACCGGAGATGCCGACCGCGATGTAGAGCTGCGGCGAGACGGTCTTGCCGGTCTGCCCGACCTGGTTCTGGTGCGGGTACCAACCGGCGTCCGTCGCGGCCCGGGAGGCGCCGACCGCGGCGCCGAGGGTGTCGGCGAGCTTCTCCACCAGCGCAAAGTGCTCGGCGGCACCCAGGCCGCGGCCCCCGGAGACGACGACCTGCGCCTCGGTGAGGTCCGGACGGCCCGACTTGGCCTCCGCGACCCGGTCGAGGATCTTCGCGCCCTTGGCGACGTCGGAGATCGCGACGTCGACCGTGACCTCGGCGGGCGACGACGGCGCGGCGACCGGCGCCGTCGAGTTCGGCCGGACGACGATCACCGGTGTGCCCTTGGTGACCTTGGAGTTGACGATCGTCGAGCCGCCGAAGACGCCCTGGGTCGCGACCAGCTCCGGGCTCACCGCGGTGGCGTCCCAGATCAGTCCGGACTCGGTCTTGGCGGCGGTACGGGCGGCGATCTCCCGCGAGTCGGCGGTCGCGGCGACCAGCACCGCGACCGGCGACGCTTCGCCGACCAGCTTGGCCAGCACCTCGGCCACCGGCGCGGCGACGTACTGCGCGACGTCGTCGGACTCGGCGACGTAGACCTTCGCGGCGCCGTACTCGGCCAGGTACGCCTTGGCCTTCGCATAGGTGTTGGCGCCGCCGGTGAACACCGCCGACGGCTCACCCAGCGAGCGGGCAAGTGTCAGCAGCTCGCCGGTGACCTTCTTGGGCTCACCGTCGGCATGCTCGACGAGAACGAGTACCTCAGCCATCGATCATTACCCCTCATTTACTACGAGGCCAACGGCCGCCGGGCGTGCGAAGAAGATCATTTCCACACGCCCTTTGGCTTGCTAGATGAGCTTCTGCGCCGCGAGGAACTCGGCAATCTTCACGCCGCCGTCACCCTCGTCCTTGACGATGGTGCCGCTCTGTCGCGGCGGCGCCAGCTGGGCGTCGACGACCGTCGAGCCCGCGCCCGCGAGGCCAACCGAGCCGGCGTCCAGGCCCGCGTCGCCCGCCGACAGGGTCGTCAGCGGCTTCTTCTTCGCGGCCATGATGCCCTTGAACGAGGGGTATCGCGGCTGGTTGATCTTCTCGACGACGCCGACGACGGCCGGCAGGCTCGCCTCGACGAGCGCGTAGCCGTTGTCGGCCAGCCGCTCGATCGAGACCTTGCCCGCGCCCGGGTCGACGGTCACCTTCCGAGCCTGGGTGAGCTGCGGAAGCCCGAGCCGCTCGGCGAGCAGCGCGCCCATCACACCGCCACGCGCGTCGGAGGCCTCGGTCGCCGTGATGACGAGATCCGGGGACAGCGTCGCGATGACCTTCGCCAGCGCCGCGGACGTCTGGAGCGCGTCCGAGCCGTGCAGCGCGTCGTCGGTCAGGTGCACCGCCTTGTCGGCACCCATGGAGAGCGCCTTGCGGATCGTCTCGACGGCCTTCGCCGGGCCCATCGTGACGACGGTGACCTCACCGCCGTGCGCTTCTTTGATCTTGAGGGCCTCTTCGACCCCGTACTCGTCCATCTCGTTCATGACGTTGTCGACGCTGACGCGATCGACCGTCTTGTCCGCGGCGTCGAGCTTCTTCTCCGCCCAGGTATCGGGCACCTGCTTGACGGTAACGACGATGTTCACGCCTAGGGGCCTCCGTAGCCAACACAATCAGATGTCCGGTGCTCTTGACATGGTGGCATCGGTCGCGGCGTCGTGCCCGGTGATCGGCGGCGTGACGCCGCACGCATTGCGTCACAATCGCTGATCGGCCTGGCAGTCACCCGCTGCCGAGCAACCCGACTGCCCGGCCGTCGCGCCGAGCGGGATCACCGGGACCGAGATCGTCCGGCGGGCGGCCGGATCACCCTCCGCTCGCCGCGCCACCGGGCGGGCTGCCGAGCGCCGCGACCCGCGCCCGCCCCGTCGGTCCTCGAGAACGTCTCGGCGGGCTACGGCCACCCTAAGCCCGCTTTTCCTCTCGCCTTTCTACCCGATGGCCACCCGGATGCGTCGCCGCACGCGAACGCCGCCGCGTCGGCCGCGGGCCGGAGAACGCCCACCGCGCATCGGAATGAGCCATCGCGCTGGACCCGCAGGCGGACGGCCGTCCATCGCCCATCGGTGCCCATAACCGCGGCTGTGGTCGGTGAGACCGGAGTTTCTTCGCCGCCAGCGCCGCCAGCGCCAGTTGGGGCCATTTCCGCTGGGCTGTGGCCGTTTGTGGAGGCGACAGAGTGGCCCCATCGTCACGCATCCGAGCGGGTTGGGCGACACACCGTCCTCCAGACCCGTGCATTCGCCCGTGACTCTGCACACTCTCTCGGTGGGAAGTCACGAGTCGGCTACTTTCTGGCCCTGGATACGCGTCAGGCGACGGCTCTCCCACGTTAAGTAACAGGATTCGACTCCGGGGGTTCGATGTCCAGCTCCATGCCCGCCGGCGACCCCGCCTCAGCCACCGTGTTCGACCGGCTGCTGCGCGAATCCGGTGTCTCCGACACCCGATTCGCCAAGCAGGTGAACACCCGCGCCCGCCACCAGCGGCGGATCGAGCTCGGGCTGGCGCGCACGACCGTGGGGCACTGGCGGCGCGGCATGCGGCCCCGTGACCCGATGGTGGCCGAGCTCGCCGCCGCCGAGGTCTCGGCCGTCGTCGGCTACCCCGTCCTGCCCGTCGACCTGGGCTGGCGCGGCGAGCACTACGGGCACGAGGACCTGGGACTGCACGTCGCCGACACGCCCGTCCAGACCGTCAGAACCCTGGCTGGACTCACGGGGCGGGACATGCGACGTCGCGAGCTGCTCCAGGACTCGACGGCCTTCGTCGCCAGCGCGTTCGCCGAGCCGGTGCTCTCGAGCATCACCGGCGTCGTCCGGCGGGCGCTGCACACCAGCACCGAGGCCGCGGGCGGCAGCAACGCCGCCATGATCAGAGACATGACGGAGACCTTCCGCCGGCTGGACGCGCGGTTCGGCAGCGGAGAGATCCGCAACCAGGTGATCACCTTCCTGCACGACCGCACCCGGGCGGCGATGAGCGACGAGCCCGACGCCGAGCTGTGCAGCGCCCTCGCCGAGCTCACCCAGTTCGGTGGCTGGCTCGCGCAGGACAGCGACCGGCAGGCGCTCGCCCAGCGCTACTACATCCAGGCACTGAGCCTCGCCGAGCACGCCGACGACGTGCAGCTGGCCGGGCGGGTGCTCGCCGCGATGAGCGATCAGGCCGCCCGGCTCGGCTACAACCGGCAGAGCCTGTCCATGGCCCGGGCCGCCGTGGACCGGGCGAACCGCCAGGCCGCGCCGACCGTCGAGGCGATGCTGCAGGACAAGCACGCGTGGGCGCTGGCCCGGTCGAACGACGAGGCCGGCTGCGTCGAGGCGCTCACCGCGATGGAACGCGCAATCGAGCGGGGCGCGGCCGGCGACGAGCCGGCCTGGGCGGCGCACTACAACGCCGGCGACGTCGCCGAGTGCGTCGGCCACTGCTACCTGCTGCTCGACAAGCCGGAGCAGGCCGCCCAGCACCTGATCGAGGCGCGCAGCCTGCAGGTCAGCTCCCGGGCCAGGACCCGCAGCTACGCGGAGGCCGACCTCGCCCTGTCCTACCTGCGCGGGCGCTCCCCCGACCTGGAGGCCGCGCTCGATGCGGGCCAGCGCGCCATCGAGTACGCCGGGCCGCTCTCCTCGGTGCGCGTCACCGACAAGCTGCGCGAGCTCGACACCGCCTTCACCTCGTACGGCGCCTCGGTCACCGTGCAGGAATGGCGGGCCAGCGCCGCGACCGTGCTGCACCGCTTCCCACCTCCCGGCGACGCGGACGCGACCCCGTAACGGGCCGTCGCAGGCTCCGGGGCCGCCGCCGGACCCCCGCCGGATCCGGTCGGCGGATCCGACCGGCGGCCACGGGTTGTGATCGTCGTCTCACGTGGATCAGGCACGGGCCAGCCGGGTAACGGGCAGGAGTGCGCAACCGGCACCCTGGTGGGGTGAGAACTTCGGGGGACGTCGCCGGCGACGGACCGACGGGCGTCGGCACCGGCGCGCAGCCGGCCGGGAACGAAGCCGTCGACGGGTCGACGCGGCCGGCGTGGCTGCCGGCCGAACCCGGGCGCACGCTGGTGGTCGCCGTCGCCTGGCTGGTCTTGGGCGCGCTCGCGCTGATCGCCCTGGGCCGGCTCGTCTACCTCGACGACGCGCTCGACTGGCCCTACGCGGCGCTGAACGCGCTGACCCCGCTGCTCTTCCTGCCCGGCTACGCCGTGCTGCTTGTCGGCTTCGGGCTGCGGCGCAACGCGCTGATGCTCGCCACGGTGCCGCTGATCGGGCTGCACCTGTTCTGGACGGTGCCGGAGGTGTGGCCCGGCGGGCCGGAGAAGGTGCCGACCGGCGCGCACCAGGTCCGGGTGCTGTCGGCCAACCTTCAGTACGACAACGCCGCCGCCGCGCGGCTGGGTGCGCAGATCACGAAGGCGCACCCTGACGTCGTCGTCCTCGTCGAGGCGTCCCCGCTGACCCTGGGCGCCGTGCGCACGTCGGGCGCGCTCGCGCCGTACCGCTACGCGGTGGACAGGTCGGCCGCGGGGGCGTTCGGCTACGCCGTCTACTCGCGCTACCCGCTGACGGGCCTTTCGGCACCCCTCGTCGGGCGTCAGCCGCTGCCCCGGATGACCGTCACCCTGGGCGACGGCCAGCGCTTCACGCTCTTCGCCGTGCACACGATCGCGCCGACGAGCTCCGAGCGGACCGGAGACTGGCGCGCCCAGTTCGACCGGCTCACCGCCGAGGTGCGCGCCTCGCGGCTGCCGGTCGTGCTCGCCGGCGACTTCAACGCGACCCGCGATCATCGGCCGTACCGGCGTCTGCTCAGCTCCGGCCTGCGCGACGCGCACGACGTCGCCGGGCGCAGCTGGAGCCCGACCTGGCCCGCCGGCGGCACGCTCCCGGCCGTGCTGCGCATCGACCACGTGCTCGCCTCGCCGGCGTTCGCGGTCACCGGCTACCAGCGCGGCGGCCGCGACGGCAGCGACCACCTTCCGGTCATCGCCGATCTCGCCCTGCGCAGCCCCGCCGCCGGTCAGTAGCGCCAGGGCGGGGGCGGCGCCGGGACGCGCCGCAGGTGCGAGGCCACCGGGCCGAAGCGGGCCGCCCCGTCCCGGTCCGACCACTGCCGGTACGCCGTGGTCAGCTCCGCGCGCGAGCGCCCGACGAAGTTCCACCACATGACGACCGGCTCCGGGAACGGCACCCCGCCGAGCAGCAGCGCCCTGGCCGGCTCGACTGCGTCGAGCGCCACCTCGGGCCGCCCCGCGCCGAGGTAGGCGAGCTGACCGGGCCGGGCCACCGCCTGGGTGGCCGCGAGGCGTACCGCGCCTTCGGTGACCAGCAGCGCGTACTCGAAGTCGGGTCGCAGCGGCAGGACGGACCGGCCCGGCCGCAGCGCCAGCTCGGCGCCGGCCAGCTCGGTGTCGTGGCGAGTGGGCGAGGCGGCACTCGCGAGCTCGCCGACCAGCACGGTCGCGACGGTGTTCCCGATCTCGACGCGCGGCAGGTCGGCGTGGTGCTCGAACGCGGCGGGCCCGTGCCGGGTCGCCTCCGGCTGGGCCACCCACAGCTGGACGCCGTGCAGCGGGCCGCGGTAGTCGGTGCCCTCCTCGGCGTGCACGACGCCGGCGCCCGCGGTCATCAGGTTGAGCTGGCCGGGCCGCACCACCTGGTCGGAGCCGAGGCTGTCGAGGTGGCGCACCTCGCCCGCGAGCAGCCACGTGACGGTGTGCAGGCCGATGTGCGGATGCGGGCCGATGTCGATGCCGCGGGCGCCCGCGTGCCCGGCGTCCGGGCCGACCGCGAGCGGCCCGAGATGGTCGGCGAAGCACCAGGCGCCGACGGTGCGCCGGGTGCGGATCGGCAGCGCCCGGCGCACCGGCACCGCCCCGACGGTCTGCGCCCTGCTCTCGGTGATCTCCACGGCGGGCTCGGCGACCCGAGACGCCTGAGACGCCTGAGAGGCCTGCGGGGATTGGGAGGCCTGCTGGGCCCCGACAGGGACGACGTCCTGCCCGGTGACCGGTCCGCTCATCGCCCGTCGCCCTCCCTGGTCCGCGCGCCAAGATAGTTTCTCACGCAACAACAGGGTGCTCGTTCCCGTTCCGGCCGCGGCCCCAGGCCGGCCGGCGGTCGCCCGCGCGACCGCCGGCCGGGGCGGCTCAGCGGCCCTTGAACGTGGCCTTACCGGGACCGTTCTGCTGGAACGACTCCATGCCGTTCTTCTGGTCCTCGGTGCCGAACAGGCCGACGAACAGGCCGTTCTCCAGGCGCAGCGCGTCCGCCAGGCCCAGCCCCAGACCGTCGTCGACGGCACGCTTCGCCGCGGCCAGCGCGAGCGCCGGACCGTCGGCGTACTGGCTGGCCCGCCGGACGGCCTCCGCATAGACGTCGGCCGCCGGGACGACGGCGTCCGCGAGGCCGATCGCCAGCGCCTCGTCCGGGGTGACCTGCCGGCCGGAGAACACCAGGTCCTTGGCCTTCGCCGGGCCGACCAGCCGGGTCAGCCGCTGGGTGCCGCCCGCCCCCGGAATGATGCCGAGAAGGATCTCCGGCTGCCCGACCTTGGCGTTGTCCGCGAAGATCCGGAAGTCGGCGCACAGGGCCAGCTCCAGGCCGCCGCCGAGCGCATATCCCGTCACCGCGGCGAACACCGGCTTGGGGATCCGGGCGACCAGCTCGAAGGTCTCGGTCAGCTCGGTCGACCAGCTCGCCATCGCCGCCCGATCCAGCGCCCCCATCTCCTTGATGTCCGCGCCGGCCGCGAACGCCCGCTCCCCGCCATAGATCACGACGGCCCGGATGTCGGTGCGCCGGGACACCTCCATCGCCACGCCCCGCAGCTCGCCCGTGAGCTCCGCGTTCAGCGCATTCACCTTCGGCCGATCCAGCCGGATCGTCCCGACCCCGTCCGCAACCTCTAGTCGTACGACCGCCACCGGCCGACCTCCTCGTCCCGCCGTTGTTGGGCCTGTGCCCACCACGCCGGCGCCCGCCCCGCGCCCCCGGTCGTCGCCGGACCCGGCGGCGACCGGCCAGGCGGCTGGCATCGCGCCTCCTGTGCCGACGACCATCGCACCGCACGGCTGCCCGCGCCGACCCGGCGGTGGTGACGCATCTCACGAGCCGGCGGTGACCGGCCGCGGCAAGACCCGATCAGCGGCCAGCACCGTAGCCAGCCACCGGGCCGTCCTTGGTCCACAGCCGAGCCGTTCACCCAGACGTGATCAGTGCGTTCCGTTAGCGTCACCGATGTGTCGTACACGTTCGAACACGGTCTCGCGCCCAGTGATCAAACGGGCATGGACCCGGCGCGCCAGGTCTCCGCGCGCCCGCGAGTGCTGCCCGGAGCGCCGTTCCCGCTCGGGGTGGCGCCCGACGACGGCGGCGTCAACGTCGCCGTCGTCGCTCCCGGCGCGGACGCCGTCGAGTTCTGCCTGCTGGCCGCCGGCGCGCCCGCGGCCGGCGGCGAGACCCGGTACCTGCTGCCCGAGCGGTGCGGCGGCGTGTGGCACGGCTACATCCCCGGCGTCCGCCCAGGCCAGCGCTACGGCCTGCGCGCACATGGCCCGTACGACCCGGCGCGCGGCCTGCGCTTCAACCCCGCGAAGCTGCTGCTCGACCCCTATGCGCGCCGGGTCGAGGGGACGCTCACCCCCGGCGGGGCGATCTTCGGCTACGCCGACGGCGACCCGTACGGCGGCGCGCCCGACGGGCGGGACTCGGCGCCGCACGTCCCGGTCGGGGTCGTCACCGCGCCCGCGGGCGCCGCCGGGCAGGCACCCGCGGCCGCCCGGCCGGGCGGCCGCCCGCCGGCGGCGGACCCGACCCGCAACCGGCCAGGCACTCCGTGGCGGGACACGGTGATCTACGAGCTGCACGTGCGGGGGTTCACCCGGCTGCACCCGGCGCTGCCGCCCGAGCTGCGCGGCACCTACGCCGGGCTCGGCCAGCCCGCCGTCCTCGACCACCTGACGGGCCTCGGGATCACCGCCGTCGAGCTGCTCCCGGTGCACGCCCATGTCTCCGAGCCGATGCTGGCCGAGCGCGGGCTGACGAACTTCTGGGGCTACAACACGATCGGCTTCTTCGCCCCGCATCCCGGCTACGCCGCGACCGACGACCCGGTCACCGAGTTCCGCGCCATGGTGGCCGCGCTGCACGACGCCGGCATCGAGGTGCTGCTCGACGTCGTCTACAACCACACCGCCGAGCAGGACGAGCGCGGGCCGACGCTGTCGATGCGCGGCCTGGACAACACCGTCTACTACCGGCTCGAGCCCAACGACCCGCGCCGCTACCGCGACGTCACCGGCTGCGGCAACACACTGAACGTCACCTCGCCGCACGTCGTCCGGCTGGTCTGCGACTCGCTGCGCTACTGGGTGACGGAGATGGGCGTCGACGGCTTCCGCTTCGACCTCGCCGCGGCGCTCGCCCGCAATCCCGACGGCTTCGACCCGGACGCCCCGCTGCTCACCGCGATCGGCCAGGATCCGGTGCTCGCCCAGGTCAAGCTCATCGCCGAGCCGTGGGACGTCGGCTGGGGCGGCTACCAGGTCGGCGCGTTCCCAGCGCCCTGGGCGGAGTGGAACGACCGGTTCCGCGCCACCGTGCGGGAGACCTGGACGGGACGCGCGGCCAGCGCAGCCGACCTCGGCTATCGGATCACCGCGTCGTCCGACCTGTTCGAGCACGGCGGGCGGCTGCCGTGCTCGTCGGTCAACTTCGTCACCGCCCACGACGGCTTCACGCTGGCGGACCTGGTCTCCTACGAGCACAAGCACAACGAGGCGAACCTGGAGGACAACCGGGACGGCGACAACAACAACCGGTCGGCGAACCACGGCGCGGAGGGGCCGACGGACGACCCGCGAGTGCTGGAACGCCGGCGGCGGGTCCGCCGGGCGATGCTCGCGACCCTGCTGTTGTCCACCGGGGTGCCGATGCTGGTCGCCGGGGACGAGCTCGGCCGTTCGCAGGGCGGCAACAACAACGCCTACTGCCAGGACAACCCGGTGTCCTGGGTCGGCTGGCCGGGCGGCGGGGACGAGGCGCGGGCCGAGGCCGATCCCGCCGCCGGGCGGCCTGCGGGCCCGGCAGTGCCGCGGACGCCGGTGCCGGATCCCGCCGGCGAGGATCCGGGCCTGCCCGAGCTGGTCTCCTGTCTGCTCGCGCTGCGGCGCCGCGCCCCGGTGCTGCGCCGGGGCCGGTTCTTCCACGGCGGCCGGTCCAGCGACGACCGCCGGGCGGACATGACCTGGTTCCTCGCCGACGGCACCCAGATGTCCGACGCGGACTGGAACGCCCCCAACCCGGCGACCGTCGTCGCCTTCATCGCCGGCGACAGCCTCGGCTGGCTCGACCCGGACGGCACCGCCGCGGCCGGCCACAGCCTGCTGCTGATCCTGCACCCCGGCACCGAGGCCGTCGATGTCCGGCTACCCGGCTCGCCGTGGGCGTCCCGCTACGACCTGCTGCTCGACAGCGCAGCCACCGACCTCACCGGCCTGCGCGCCGCCGTCGAGAACCGCAAGCCGCTGGCAACCCTCGACGCACGCGACGCCCTGCGCGTGCCCTGGTCCTCGTTCCTCGTCCTGCGGGCACATCGCTGACGGTCCTCGTCGCTGCCGCGACCCATCCCGAAGACGTCGACGTCCTGGCTCTCGAGCCGCCTCGGGCCGGGCCGACGCACTCGTCGGCCCGGGCCCGAGGGGGATGCCAGCGGGGCTACGGCGTCGTGATCAGGCCGACCTCGGCCGACGTCGCCAGCAGGACGTGCGCCGGCAGGACGTTGACCGTGTAGCCGAACGGGCCGGTGCGCGCGAGCGGGATGGTGCCCTCGAACCGGGTGCCGCCGCCCTCCGCCTCGCCGGCGGGGTGCAGGTCGAGCGTCGCCGGGTCGAGCAGCCGGTCGGTCTCGTCCACCCGGCCGTACGACGCCCGCACGACGACGTCGGACGCCGCCAGGCTGCCGAGCTCGACGGTGGCCCGCACGACGATCTCCTGGCCGACCTGCGGGGTGTCGCCGAGCCCGGTCGAGTCGACGTTGACGACCCGCACACCCGACCAGGCCGAGCGCAGCCGCGCCTTCCAGCTGGACAGGTCCTTGGCGCCGCCGAACCCGTCGGCCGCCGCCGCCCGGGCGGACACCCCGGCGGGCACGTAGTACGTCTCGACGTACTCCTGCACCATCCGGGTCGCGAGCACCTTCGGCCCGAGGGTGGACAGCGTGTGCCGCACCATCGAGGTCCACCGCCGCGGCACGCCCTCCGCGCGGTCGTAGAACCGGGCGGCGACGGCGTTCTCCAACAGGTCGTAGAGCGCGGCCGACTCGATGCTGTCCCGGCGGTCCGGGTCCTCGACGCCGTCGGCGGTCGGGATCGCCCAGCCGTTCTGGCCGTCGAACATCTCGTCCCACCAGCCGTCCCGGATGGAGAGGTTCAGGCCGCCGTTCAGCGCGGCCTTCATCCCGGACGTGCCGCAGGCCTCCAGCGGGCGCAGGGGGTTGTTCAGCCACACGTCGCAGCCCGCGTACAGGTAGCGGGCCATGCCGATGTCGTAGTCCGGCAGGAAGACGATCCGGTGGCGCACGTCCGCGTTGTCGGAGAACTGGACGATCTGCTGGACGAGCTGCTTGCCGCCGTCGTCGGCCGGGTGTGCCTTGCCGGCGATGACCATCTGGATCGGCCGCTCGGCGTGCAGCAGCAGCCGGGTGAGCCGGTCACGGTCGTGCAGCATCAGCGTGAGCCGCTTGTACGACGGGACCCGGCGGGCGAAGCCGATGGTCAGGACGTCCGGGTCGAAGACGCCGTCCACCCAGTCGAGCTCGCCGGCGGCGGCGCCGCGGGCGAGCCAGGAGGCGCGCAGCCGGCGGCGGATCTCGGCGACCAGGCCGTCGCGCAGCTCGCGGCGGGTGGCCCACAGCACGTCGTCGGACATCTTGTCGATCTTCGCGAAGCCCTGGCCGCCCGGCGAGAGCAGCGGCGGCTCGGCCTCCCGGTCGGCCAGCTCGATGAGGGTGCGGGAGACCCACGTCGGGGCGTGCACGCCGTTGGTGACGGAGCCGATCGGCACGGCGGCCGGGTCGAACCCTGGCCACAGGCCGCTGAACATCTCCCGGCTGACGATGCCGTGCAGCGCGCTCACGCCGTTCGAGCGCTGCGCGAGGCGCAGGCCCATGTGCGCCATGTTGAACATGTTCGGGTCGGACTCGGCGCCGAGGTCGAGGACCCGCTCGACGGGCACGCCGTCCCAGGCGTTGTCGCCGCCGAAGTGCCGGCCGACCATGTCCTTCGGGAACCGGTCGATGCCGGCGGGGACCGGCGTGTGGGTCGTGAACAGGGTGCCCGAGCGGGTGGCCTCCAGCGCCTCGTCGAAGCTCAGGCCGCCAGCGACCAGCTCGCGGATCCGCTCCAGCCCCTGGAAGCCGGCGTGGCCCTCGTTGGTGTGGTAGACGTCCGGCGCCGGCGTACCGGTGACCGCCGAGTAGACCCGCAGCGCGCGGACGCCGCCGATGCCGAGCAGCATCTCCTGCAGCAGCCGGTGGTCGGTGCCACCGCCATAGAGCCGGTCGGTGACGCCCCGCTCGGCGGGCTGGTTGTCCTCCACGTCCGAGTCGAGCAGCAGCAGCGGGACGCGGCCGACCTGTGCCTTCCAGATCTGGGCGTGCAGCGTGCGGCCCTCGGGCAGCCCGATCGTCACCTTCTGCGGGACGCCGTCGGCGTCGGTCAGCTGGGTGAGCGGCAGGCCGTGCGGGTCGATGCCGGGGTAGCGCTCCTGCTGCCAGCCGTCCCGCGACAGCGACTGGACGAAGTACCCGGCCCGGTAGAGCAGGCCGACGCCGATGATCGGCACGCCCAGGTCGCTCGCCGTCTTGAGGTGGTCGCCCGCGAGGATGCCGAGGCCGCCGGAGTACTGCGGCAGCACCTCGGTGATGCCGAACTCGGGCGAGAAGTACGCGATCGCCGAGGGCGCGCCCGGCAGGTCCCGCTCCTGGTACCACAGCCGGGCGCTCAGGTACTCCTGCAGCTCGTCGAAGGCGTCGGACAGTCGCCGCAGGAACCGGCGGTCACCGGCCAGCGCGACGAGCCGGCTGTGGTCGACCTCGCCGAGCAGTCGGACCGGGTCGCCCTTGGTCGCCCGCCACAGCTCCGGATCGACGGACTCGAAGAGGTCCAGTGTCTCCGGGTGCCATGACCAGCGAAGATTCATCACCAGATCGGCGAGCGGGGCAAGCTGCTCGGGAAGCTGCGCGCGGACGGTGAACCGTCGGAGTGCTCTCACGAAGACGGGAGCCTAGACACCGCGCGTGAACTGGCCACATCCGGGTCTCGCCCCTGGGTTACCAACAGGAAAACCCTGCACATGCCACGGCGAAAAGGGTGCCGAGGCCGGCCGACACCCCGTTTGCGGCGGTCGTGGCGCTTCCACCTTCGAGCTGTGTCTCTGGTTCGCTCCGTGCGGGCACGGCACTCCGTCACCGCTACCGACTGCTTTGTCGATCTAGTCGTCTGGGTTGGCCTCGGCGACCTTGTTCGCGAGGGCGGCCATGACGGCCGGGTCGCGCAGGGTCGTGACGTCACCGAGAGCCCGGCCCTCCGCCACGTCCCGCAGCAGCCGCCGCATGATCTTGCCGGACCGGGTCTTCGGCAGGTCGTCGGCCCAGATGATCCGTTTCGGCCGGGCGAGCTTGCCGATCCGCGCGGCGACGTGCTCGCGCAGCTGGGCGACCATCGCGTCGTCACCGACCCGGTCGCCGGCGAGCGTGACGAACGCGACGATCGCCTGGCCGGTCTGCTCGTCCGCCTGGGCGACCACGGCGGACTCCGCGACGGCCTCGTGCGCCACGATCGCCGACTCGACCTCCGCCGTCGACAGCCGGTGCCCGGACACGTTGATCACGTCATCGATCCGGCCGATGATCCAGAAGTAGCCGTCCGCGTCGACCCGGGCGGCGTCGCCCACCAGGTAGACCGTCGGGCCGAACCGGGAGAAGTACGTCTCGACGAACCGCTCGTCGTCCCGGTAGAGCGTGCGCAGCATCGACGGCCACGGCTTGGTGACCACCAGCACGCCCGTCCCCTCGGACAGCGGCTGGCCGTCCTCGGTGAACAGCACGGGGCTGTAGCCGGGCAGCGGTCTGGTCGCGGAGCCGGGCTTCGTCGCGGTGACGCCGGGGACCGGAGAGATCATGATGGCGCCGGTCTCGGTCTGCCACCAGGTGTCCACGACCGGACAGCGCCCGCCGCCGATCACCGTCTGGTACCAGAGCCACGCCTTGGGGTTGATCGGCTCGCCGACGGTGCCCAGCAGGCGCAGCGACGTCAGGTCGTGCCGGTCCGGGTACTCGGCGCCCCACTTCATGCAGGCCCGGATCGCCGTCGGCGCGGTGTAGAAGACGGTGACCTTGTACTCGTCGATCAGCCGCCACCAGACGTCGAAGTCCGGGTAGTCGGGCGCGCCCTCGTACATCACGCTGGTCGCGCCGTTCGAGAGCGGCCCGTAGACGATGTAGGAGTGGCCGGTGATCCAGCCGACGTCGGCCGAGCACCAGTAGATGTCGGTCTCCGGGTCGATGTCGAAGACCGTGCGGTAGGTGTACGTCGCGCCGAGCAGATAGCCGGCGGTGCTGTGCAGGATGCCCTTCGGCTTCGCCGTCGAGCCCGAACTGTAGAGGATGAACAGCGGCGCCTCGGCCGACATCGGCTCGGGCGGGCACACCGGATCCGCCGCGGCGACCAGGTCCTCGTACCACACGTCCCGGCCGGCGGTCATCGGCGCGCGCGCCCCGCCGAGCGCCGCGGCGCCCACGGCCTCGACGACGACGATGTGCTCCAGGCTCTTCAGGTCGCCCATCTCCGCGTCGACGCTCGCCTTCACCGGCGCGGTGCGACCCTTGCGGCGGGCACCGTCGACGGTGATGAGCACCTTCGCGTCGGAGACCTCCATCCGCTCCTTCACCGCGGACGGGGCGAACCCGCCGAAGACGACGTTGTGCACGGCGCCGATCCGCGCGCAGGCGAGCATCGACGCCGCGACCTGCGGGATCATCGGCAGGAAGATGCCGACGACGTCCCCGGGGCCGACGCCGAGCGAGCGCAGCCCGTTCGCGAGCCGCTGCGTCTCGCCGAGCAGGTCGGCGTAGGTGATGACCCGCCGCTCGCCCTCCTCGCCGGCCCAGTAGAACGCGACCCGGTCGCCGTGCCCGGCGGCGACGTGCCGGTCCAGGCAGTTCGCGGACAGATTGAGCTCGCCGTCCTCGAACCACCTGTAGAACGGCGGGTTGGCGTCGTTGAGCACGGAGGTGAACGGCCGGTCCCAGGTCAGCAGCGCGCGTGCCTGGTCGGCCCAGAACGCGACCGGGTCGGCCGCGGCGGCGGCGACGTCGGCCTCGACCGGGTGCCGGCGGGTGTAGCCGGCCGGCGGGTCGAAGCTCTCCACCGCGAGCAGCCGCGCCAGCTCCGCCTCGAGCGTGCCCGCGCCGTCGTCCTCGGTGGTGGTCACGGATCCTCCTACGCCGTCGGTGCCGGGTAAGCCCCGAACGCGTGGCCCGGGACACAGGTCCGGGTCTACCACGAAGGCGAAGGCCGCGTCGATCGGCGCCCTGCCGAGCGATACGCCCGCTGCGCCAGCCAGCGCATCCGCCGCGCCGGGCGGCCCGCGAGGCCGCCGCCTGCACCGCTGGGCCAGCGTCGCCGCTGCCTCGACGGCGCGTCAGCTGTCACGGTCTACGAGGTCGGCCGCGCGCCTGTCGCGACATGATCGCGGTTCGTGCCCCGTGGTGGTCGTGGAGAGAGGGATCACAGCCACCGGGGGCGCAAACAGCGATCATGGTCGGCGAGTGTCGCTCGCGGGCGCGGCGCTGGCCACGCCGGGCGGGGGTGGGCCTCCCGCCATGGCGGGACTGCTGTCTATGACCCCGGTGAGATGGCCGAGGAGCTCCTCGCCGGCCAGCAGGCCCACGGCGCGCGTCACTGTCAGGTTCCGCGCGGTCCACGCACGGTCGTGCAGCTCGCCGTGGGCGGGGCGGACGGCGGCGTCGGCCGCCAGCAGCATCGGGGCGTCGAGCAGCGAGTCGCCGGCCGCGGCCACCCGCTCGGCGCCGGCTCGGCGGGCGACCTCGGCGAGCGCGGACTGCTTCGTCAACGACGCCGGCACGAAGTAGACCTTGCGACCCTGGACCGAGACCGTCCAGCCGGCCGCCTCGACCTCGGCGGTCACCGCGGTGAGGTCGGGGATGCCGTAGCGGTCGTGCGCCACCAGGTAGATGAACGCGTCGTCGGCCACCCGGACCAGCCGGCACCAGCCGCCGGTCGCGAGCCGTTCGGCGCGGGCGAGCAGCTCGGCCAGCGGCGCCCCGGCGCGCGAGCGCTCGGCCACCAGCGCCGCCCAGGCCGGGTCAGGCTCGCCGTCGACGAGCACGTGCGCGCCGTTCGCCGCGACGGCGAAGCGCGGCCGGACACCCAGGTCGACCCGCCGGTACTGGCGCAGCGTCCGGGTGGTCACCGGCACCAGCACCGCGCGCCGGTCCAGCTCGGCGACGCGGGCGACGGCCGTCTCGGTCATGTACGTGGCCGGCTGCCCGTCCAGAAACTCGACGGTGACCAGTGGCGGCTCAGCGGCATCCTCGGCCAGCCGGAAAGAGCGCCGCGAGAAGATCAGCGTCTGGTCGAGGTCGCACGCGACCAGCCAGCGTGCCGCCACCGGTCCGGCCGCCACCGTTACCGGCGGCGGGCCGGCCGGCGGGGGAATCGTCACGGGCCGGCCGGCGCGGTCGGCCGGTACCGGGCCTGGGCCGTGTGGAACGCGGGCGCCTCGCCGTCGGCGCGCACCGGGCGCACGAGGCCGACGCAGGAGAACGGCAGGCCGGGCATCTCCTCGACCGGCACCCCGCGCGCCTCGGCGAGGGCCAGCACGTGCGCGAGCTCGCCGGCCCGGCCCGGGGCGATCAGCACCCGCCACGGCACCCGGCGCAGCAGCACCCGGGTCGCCTCGCCGACGCCCGGCTTCACCATCGCCACGTCGGGGATGTCGTACCGCTCGGCGATCCGCTCGACCGCGGCCCAGCCCTCCCAGGTCGGCGACCGGTCGCCCGCCCACAGCCGCGGCCAGGTCTCGGCGACCTCGGCTGCGACGTCGGCGAACCGGGACACCACGGTCTCGACGAAGTGCCGGGACAGGTCGTGCGGCTCCAGGTCGCGGTAGTACTTCGCGCCGTGGAAGTCGCCCGGGCCGATGTGCTCGGCGTTCAGCACCGTCCGGCTGACCAGGCCGCTGACGGTGGAGTTCAGGCAGGCGCTGGGGATGAGAAAGTCGTCGCGGGTGCCGTAGAGGGGCACGCACCGGGCCGGGTCCGCGAGCACGGCCAGAGTGTCGTCGAGACCGAGCGGAACGACGGTCTCGGTGAGCACCCGCGTCATCACCCCCTTGCCCGTCCAGCCGTCGACGAACTGGAGCGCGGCCGGGTCGTGGCGCTCGGTGAGGTAACGGACGGCGTTGAGGTCCACGCCCCGGTCCTTGATCACTGAGATCGCGTAGTGCGGCACGTCGAGGCCGTAGCGCAGGCCGTACCAGCGGCGCATCAGGATCCCGATCGGCGTGCCCGCCCGGGCGATCGAGACCAGCACCGGCGCCGGCTTCGCGACCCGCACCAGCTCGGAGACGAGCCCGACGGCCAGGGCGACCCGGGTCGCCGAGCGATCCAGGGCCTCGCGGTAGAGGCTCAGGTAGCCCTCGTCCGGCTGGTACTCGACCGGCAGGTCCTCGGAGTAGTGCCGGCCGCGCTGCATGTCCTCCTCGCGGTCCTCGGTCGCCCGCTCCAGCGCGGCCGCGGACAGGTCCTTGAGCAGGAAGGTCACGTCCGCCGGGTCGTACGAGCCGGAGCCGACCGTGCCCGGCAGCCCGGCCCCCGGCGGCGCGTCCGCCGGCACGGGGCCCGCCGCCGGGCCCGGCCTGGGCCGGCCGGCCGCGGGCGTCGTCGCCGCCTCGGCGGTCATCGGGCACCCGCCGGGACGAAGGCGGGCACCGTCACGACGGTGACCGGCGCGCACCGGCGCAGCGCCTCGGCGAGGCCCGCCGGCGCCGCCGCCCGCGCGGGACCCGCGGTGGCGCCCGCGTCCGCGCCGTCGTCGACGACCACGACGATGTCGTCGTACCGGTCGGGCGCGACGTTGTAGACCTGGCTGACCCGGCCCGGGTCGTCCGGCGCCGGGAACTCCAGCGCGCGGCGGATCGCGTACCCGGGCACGTCGAGCGGGTGCACCGGCGACCGGGTGGTCGACTGGTAACGGACGTCGCCGCCGGTCACCCGGCCGAGCACCGCGGCCATCCGCATCGGGCTGTACATCAGCTCCTCCGTCCCCAGCACGAGCGTGCGCCCGGCCGGCTCGGTCAGCCGGCCCGCGACGGCGGCGGCCACCTCGGCGACCGCCGCGTCGAGCGGCCCGCGGTGGCGCGGCGACCAGCCGTGCCGGCCGCCGTCGGGCAGCCCGGCGGGCCACGGCGCGCGCAGCCAGCTCACCGGCGCCGTCCGCGCGCCCGGCTGGTCGCCGGTCGCCGGGTCCGCGCCGGCCGGTGGCGGGCTGCCGTGGCGCGCACGCAGGGCGCGGGCACGGTCGGCCACGTCCGGCGGCACCGTGACGGTCGCCGAGACGAGCGAGACCACGTCGACGGGCACGCCCAGCTCGTCCGCCAGCTCGTCGAAACGGGCTCGCGCCGCCGCCGGCCGGGCGTCCAGCAGCGTCGCCACGGTGTAGGCGGGCCGCGGGGCGAGCGCGTGCAGCGCCCGGATGGTGCCGAGCGCCGTGTTGCCGGTGGACAGCTCGTCGTCGACCAGCAGCAGCGGGCGGGGATCGGTCAGCAGCGCCGGGTCGGCGGGCAGCAGCCAGTGGTGCACCGCGTGCGAGTGCGCCTCGGCGAGCTCCAGCTCGGAGCGCATCCCGGCGACGGCGCGGCGGGTGGTGTGCAGGTAGTCGGCGGCCGCGAAGCCGTCGGCCACGGCGTGCCCGAGGGCGGTCGCGGTCTCGCAGTAGCCGAGCACGAACGGCGCCCCGCCGGCCCGCCACACCGCCGAGCCGGCGCGGACCCTGGCGGCGAGCGCCGCGCCGGCCGCGAGCGCCGCCTGCGGCGGCACCGCCAGGTGCTTGCCGAGCACCCGGCTCACGAGCAGGTGCGCGCGGCGCGGGTTGCGCCGCAGCGCGAGGCCCACGATGCCGCCGAGACCGCCGCCGGTGACGTCCTCGGTCACCTCGGCCCGCAGGCCGAGCTCCGCCCAGAGCCAGGCGTCGTCCGCCCCGTCGGCGCCGCTGGCCGCCGGGCCGCCGGGCACCGGGCCGCCGGGCGCCGCGGCCGCGCGCAGTGGCGTCGTCACGCGGCGACCACCTGGCTGGCCGCGAGCACGTCGACGAAGGTGTGGCCCTCGCGCAACACCCCGAACGCGGCCGCGCGCCTGGCCACGGTCTGCGCCCAGATGCGGTGCGGGCGCAGCTCGTTCATCTTGTTGGCGTAGAGGCTCGGCTGGACGCCGCCGGACTCGCCGGCGAGCACGATCCGCGCGTCCTCGTACTCCTCGTGGGTGACGACGTAGAGGGCGTGCACGGCGGCGACGTGGCTCGGATGGATGACCGTCTTGCCGATCAGCCCGTTCGCCTTGTCCAGCACGACCTCTTTGATCAGTCGGTCGAGGTCGGCGGAGACGAGGTCCTGGCGCAGCGCGGGCCCCTGGACGCCCGGGTCCGCGAGATCCGCGGTGGCGAACGGGGTGACCCGCAGCGCGCTGACGAACAGCCGCTCCGGCTGGGCGAAGTACTCCCAGACCGGACCGGTGACGACGTGGTCGCCCCCGCGCGCGCAGACGTTGACGATGTCGGCGATGCAGTCCCGCACCACGGCGATGTCGTAGATGGTCAGGTCACGGTCGCGGCGCAGCCCGTAGAGCCCGGACAGATCGGTGGCGCCGAGGCGTACCGCGAGAACGTGGTCGGCGTGCTTGTCGACCAGGCGGCGCACGCCGAGCAACGTCTCCAGGCGGGACTCTCGGTTGATGACCTCCGGGCTCTCCAGCACCGGCATGGCCCACAGCGCGCGGCCGATCGTGTCGCTGGCGCGCAGCACCGCCGCGAGCAACGGCTCGCCGCTGTCCTCGACGAACTTCGGCAGGACGAATCCGGCGAGCACGTCCCGGGCCGGGCCCGACAGCCCGGCGACGAGCGCGGGGATCTGCTCGGCGGCGCGGACCCGGACGAACAGCAGGCCGCAGTCGTCGCCGACGCTGGGCGGATCGTCGCCCAGCTCGTTGAGGGCGCGCACCACGTTCGCCTGGGCGGCGGCGACCTCGTGGTCGGCGACCGCGTCCTCCAGGCAGAGCACCATCGACGCGACGCCGCCGGCCGTCTGGCGACGCACGTCCTGCGCGAGCTGGGGCCGGGTGCCCGGCGCGTAGAGCGTCGCGCCCAGCGCCGTAGCGACCATCCGACGGTCGCCGTCGCGGGCGATCTCCGCCGGCGGCTGATGGAACAACGCGTCACTGGCCGCCGCGTCGAGGAAAGCGAAGTGTCGCACGGCAGCGGCTCCTTCTGGCTCGACGGGCCTCGTACCTGGAGTGCGCCGGCCGACGTGTCATCGGGCGCGCTCGCACCGCCGGACCTGCGAGAACGTCCGACGCGACGGACCGTACCCTCCAGAAGGGGTGAGTCGCTGGAAAACGACCCAGAGCAGCGTTTCAGACATTCGTCCGCAATGCTGCCGTTCCGCGCCAGACACCGCAGTCCGTCACGGATCCGATCGGTGACCGGACCGTGGCCGCCGACGACGACGTGACGGCGGCGACGAGAAGGTCACCCCGGGCGGCGGCGAAGCAGGGCCCGGCACGCGTGCGGGCCGGCCCGCACGCGGCGAGCCGGCCCACATCGAGACGTCCGCGCGCTAAACGCCGCCGTCCCAGAGCTTCTTGTACTCGGCGGAGGCGCTCGGGTTCTGCCCACCATTCATGATCGTGGAGCAGACGTTCCCCATCATCGGGTCGTCATAGTACGACTCGTAGCCCATGACGTCCTTGTTCGCGACGAACGTCTCCCACATCTTCTTGATGTAGAGCGGGTTGTCGCCGCCGGGGTCGCCGGAGCAGGACGTGACGGCCCACTCGCCGATGGAGAGCTTCTTGCCGTGCTGCCGGGCGAACGAGGCCGCGTAGCACAGGCCGTTCGGGTCGTTGCACTGCCGGTCGAACGTGGCGTCGTCGGGCGACGGCGGGAACATGTCGTACGAGTCGATCCCGATGTAGTCGACGAACTGGTCGCCCGGGTACGCGGGCCACGGGGTGCCGCCGTCCGGGACCGGCGAGCCGTGCGCGTTGAACGTCCAGTCGGTCTTGACCTGGGGGTCGGTGGACCGGATGGCGCTCGCGACGTTCTGCCAGCACTTCACCCAGTTCGTCGGGTCGGCGTCGACGTGCCAGTACATGAACGTGCCGTTGAATTCCCAACCGAGCCGCACGACCGTGTCGGCGCGGTTGGCGTTCACCAGGAACGTGCCGAACCGCTTCCACTGGTCGTTGTAGGCGCCGGCCGCGCAGTCGGCGTTGTTGCCGGCGCCCTCCGGGTAGAGCGGCTGGCTGATCACCAGCTTGCCCGGGAAGTTCGCGAAGTCGTTCACCGGCCAGCCCGGCTCGACGATCGGGTCCCAGCCCTGCTCACGGATCGTGAACACGTGCGCCAGGTCGACCGGACGCCCCCGCCAGGTGCCGAAGTCGATGTAGGGCTGCATCTCGTTCGCCGGGTGGACCCCGGACATCCACGGCAGCCCGGACAGCTTGCCGGCGGTGTTCGTGGTGTTCGTCGACGCCGGCGGCGGCGCCTGGGTGGGGGCCGTCGAGGGCGTCGTGGTCGGGCCTGGAGTGGGCGTGTCCGTGCCCGGCGCCGCCGGGACGTTCACCGCCAGCTCGCCGGTCGCCTTCCGGTCGCCCTGCGTCGCGGTGATCGACACCGTCCCGGCGAAGCCGGCCGGCACCTGGAACCCGAGGAGGAACCGGCCATCCGCGCCGGCCTTCATCGTGGCCGACCCGCCGAGCTTCTCGGTCAGCGCCTCGATCTTCACGTCCTGCGACGGAACGAAGTTGCGACCGCCGACGAGCACGATGTCGGTGTCGAACAGCACGATCGCCAGCGACGGCGTGCCGGCGACCCCGAAGCTCTGCCCGCTCTGCTCGGGGGGCAGCGTGCCGGTCGCCGGGTTCGGCGACGCGGTACTGGTCACCGCGTCCGTCGGGGGCGTGGTCGTCGCCGAGGCGGACGTCGCGCCGGGCACGGTGAGGGCCAGCAGCGCGACGGCGAACGCGCTCGCCAGCGCGGCGAACGCGCGCCGGCCGGCGCGGCGCCGGCGGGCGGAGCGCGAGAGGTGTCCACCCGCCGGCACGGCGGGCAGGGCCGTCGCATCGGCGGGCAGGGGCACGGCGGGTTGGGGATCGACGGCTCGCGGGGCTGGACGGCTCGCCGGAGGGGACGGGCGGCCGTTGTCTGCCAAGGCCATGCGGACGCGCTGCCTTTCGGTCGTGGCGGGCGAGGCGGCGAGGAGGCGCCAGCTCGTCCTTCCGCGGTGGGTGAGTGCCCACGGACGCTCCGGAGCACGTCGCGGGCGGCGGCGCGCGGCACCGTCCCCTCCGGAGTGGCCTCGCGGCCCTCCCAACGGCGCCCGCCACCGTGCCCGGACGACGCGCCAGATACCGGCACATCCTCGGATACACGGCACTACTTGATCAGAAGCATGGTAATCGGAGCGCCGAGACGGGCGACACCGCCCCATCGGCAAACGGTTCCGGACATACCGGAACAGCCCGGCGCGGCGTCGGCCCGATTCCGGCAAATCGGAGCCAATCGGCTTGAAGTATCACCAGAAAGGCTACGTCGGATCAACGTCGGATCAACGAGACGTTGCCGGCGTGACGGTCGTCGCTTCGCCCGAGAGTGGTCCCCACTCCGTCCGGGCAGCGCGCCGCGGTCGGATGACGAGCGGCGGAGTCGGCCGAGGCCACAGCGGTGGCGATGGCGATGGCGGTGGCGGTGGCGGTGGCGCTAACGAATCACGAGCGCGTCGTCCGCCGGGTGCTCCATCAGGACCGGCCCGTCCGCCTCGGCCGTCACCGGCAGCACCCGGATACCCCACGGCAACAGCGCGCCGTCCAGGCGGACCTCCATCGTCCGGGTGGCGCGCTCGGCGGACGCCGCGAGCCGGGCGAGCGCCTGGCCCTCGGCGAGGTCCGTCGGCGGCGTCGTACCCGGGCGGGCGACGAGCACCAGCTCGGGCACGTCGCCCCCGCTGCGCACCCTGATACGCAGCACTCGCCGCCGCCAGCCGGCACGCGCCACCGAGTACGCCACCCACGGCTCCCCCGAGCCGTCCGGCGGCTCGTCGGCCAGGTCGTCCTCGGCGTCCTCGTCCAACCCGGCCGCCGCGAGGTCGTCGTCCGACTCGCCGGTCGACCCGCCCGCGACCGGCGCAACGGTCAGGGGGTCGATCACCTCGTCCGGCGGCGAGACCGCGAGATGGTCCTGATATCCCCGCTCGGGCATCGCGGCGCCGTCCCCGAACCCGTCGTCCGGATGCTCCGGCGCGAACAGGCTGACCTGCATGGCGGGCAACGTCCATCGGGACCTGGCCGCGGAAGCCGGCGCCCGGTCGGGTGCCGGCGCCGGCCAGCCCGGCTCGCCGAGCGCCGGGAGGTGCCCCCCCTGACCGTTCGCGCTGCTCGGGGTGGCCGGGGTCCACGGCGGCAGGACCGCCGACGCGGCGGCCTGGCCGACCGGTTGGCCAGGCGGCCCCGCCGGCTGACCTGGGGGCCCGGCCGACGGCATACCGGGCGGCCCGACCGGCAGACCGGGCGCCTCGGCCGGCAGCCCCGGTGACGCCATCGGCAGGCCTGGCGGCGTCGCCGGTTGACCAAGCGGCGTCGCCGCCGTGCCCGGTTGCAGGGAGGGAGGGCCCTGCGGCGGGGCCGGCAGCCCGGGCGGCGTCGCTGGCGGCCCTGCCGGGGCGGATGGCTGCCCGCCCCAGCCCGACCACCCGTCGGCGCCGGGCGGGAACGGCAGGGCCGGCCCGGGACCGGTCCGCGCCGGCGAGTCCGGCCAGGGCTGGACAGGGAGCCCGGCGGCCGACGTCGGCGGGTTCACCATCGGCGGCAGCGGCCCGCCGGGCACGAACGGGCCCCGCGGTCCCGTCGGCACCCCCGGCGACGGCGTTCCGGACATCCCCGGCTCCGGGACGCCGACCGACGGCCCGCCGGCGGGCGGCCCGACGAACGGCGCAAGCCCGGCGGGAGGCGGACCAGCGGTCGGGCCGCCGGCGGCGCCGGCGGGTGCCGGAACCGGCGAGGCGGCGGCCGCGGGGGCGGCCGGGTGCGGCCGACGGGGCGGGTGCGGCGGCAACGACGGCGCGCCGGCTGGCGGGACCGGGACGTACGGCCCCAGCGGCGGGTACGGGCTACCCCCCGGACCGGCCGGGCTCGCCATCCCCGCCGCCGCGACGGGCGAGGGCAACGCACCCGGCAAGGGCAGCGCGCCCGGCGCCGGGCTCGGCGGCGGCATGACGTGGTCGGGCGCCGGCGTCACCGGCGGGGTCGCCGCCGGCGGCGGGGCCGGAAGGGCGGCGCCGACGGGAGCCGGCATCGGCAGCGCGCCGGTGGGCAGGTGCAAGGCGCCGGTGGGCATGGGCTGGGCGCTGGTGGGCATGGGCTGGGCGCTGGTGGGCATGGGCTGGGCGCCGGCAGGCATGGGCATGGCGCCGGTAGGCATGGGCATCGCGCCGGTGGGTGGGCCGGGCGGCAGCGGCGTGAGGTACGACGCGACGTGCCCGGCCGGCGCCGGCACGGCGATCGGGCCGGTGCCGAGGGGAGCCGCCGGCGGCGCCATGGCCGGGGCGCGGGCGAGCAGCTCGGCGCCGGCGGCCGCCGCCCGCGGCTGGCCGTGCACCCGGAACACCGGGAAGCAGGACACGTAGTACGGCCACCCGTCCCGCGGCGCGGCGAGCCGCCAGCCGCCGCCGCGCAGGGCGAGGCCCGCGATCGTCACGGTCGCGGCCGAGGCGGCGGGGTCGTCGGGGCCGGTCGGCATCCGGTCGCGCCGCCACAGCACCCGAGCCTCGGTCAGGCCGGGCGCGAGGCGGAAGTAGAGCACGAGCTCGTCGCCGCGGTCCTCGGCGCGCAGCTCGGTGACCCCGCCGGGAGCGACGTGCTGGACCGGCCGGCCGACGACACCGCGGCCGCCGAGAACGCTGACCGGGGTGTAGATCACCGGGCCGGCGGCGGCGGCGTCGAGCAGCCGGCCGCGCCGGCTCGCCCCGACCAGCCGGGCCGGGCCGGTGGCCGCGCCCAGCGGCAGGTCGGCGTTCTCCTGGCCGAACGGCCCCGGCGGGGGCGACGGCGGGGTCGGGTACCGGCCGCCGACCGGCCCCGCCGTGTCCGGCAGCACGCCCGACGTGGCGTAGATCCGCACGTCCGATCCGGGCGGCGCGGTCCAGCGCAGCATGGTCTCGCCACCCACGAACGCGACGGACAGGTCCAGGACCGGGCGCGGACGGGGCGCCACCGTCACCGAGGTCTCGACGCCGGGGGTGCGGGCCGGCGAGCCGTCGGCCTCGACGTACTCCACCGAGAGCCGGTACCGGTAGGTCACGCCCGGCTGCACGTCGGGGTCGGTCAGCGCTCCGCCGCTGACCCGGGTGTGCCGGACCGAGCGGTCGACGTCCCGGGCGTCCCCGGCCGGCAGCGCCATCCCGCCGGTGGCCGACCCTGCTGCCTCGTCGTCGAGGGCCTCCATCGGGTCGACCGGTTCGACGGCCTCGACGGCCCGTTCGACGGTCACGAGCTGGACCGGGCCCTCCAGCCGCCAGCTCAGCCGCACGCCCTCGGCGGTCTGCTGGGCGCGCAGCCCCTCGACGTCCCGGCTGATCACCACCGGCGTGGTCCGGGCGACCGCCGAGTAGCGGCTGCCGGAGACAGCGATCACCTCGTAGTACACCGGCGTCCAGGCCGGCGCGCCGGCGTCGGTCAGCTCGGTGGCGGTGGTGGTGCCGAGGGTGAAGCGGGCGGGGGGCGCGCCGAGCGTCCCGGCGACCACCCGATCGACCCGGAACGACACGGGGGTGGCGGCGTCGGCGGTCCGCCAGCGCAGCAGCAGGGCGCCGGCGGGGCCCGACGCGCCGGCGGCGGGCAGGGCGAGCAGGTCGACCGGTGGCGCGAGCGGCAGGGCGGCCAGCGCGGCCAGCGCCTCCGGGCTGTCGGAGGCGCTCGCCAGCACGGCGACGAGGGCGGCCTCCCGGGCCGCGGGCGGCAGCGCCAGCGCCGCGTCCACCCGCCGGCGGATCATCGCCTGGGCCATGGTCAGTTCTTCGAGCACGTCGGCGGCGCCCCGGCCGTCGGGGCCGGGCACGTCGGCGGCCTGCGCGACGAGCCAGCGCGCCCGCTCCAGTGCGGCCTCGGCCCGGCCGGCGCCGCGGTCGTCCGCGAGCGCCCGCCAGCCGGCGTCGGCGGCCGCGAGCGCGCCCGCCGCCCGCGCGGCCAGCTCGTCGCCGGCGGCGACGGCGGGGGCGCCCACCGCGGCGAGCACCGGACGCGCCCTGGCGACCAGCTCGACCGCCTCGGCGGGGCGCCCGTCGTCGAGCGCCCGGCGGATCGCGGCGAGCGCCTCCGAGGCGTCCCTGGACTGGCGGACGCTGTGCCCGCACTGTCGGCAGACGACCGCCGCCGACTCGGTGAGCCGGCCGCAGGTGGGGCAGACGATGTAGAGGTCGGTGTCGCAGTAGCGGCAGACCCGCACCTCGCCGACCGGCTCGGGGCGGCCGCAGCCGGGGCAGACGACGAAGTCGACGGTCGCGCCGGTGCTCACCGGGACGCCCAGGTCCCGGGCGAGGCCCAGCACGACCGATCGGACCTGGGCCGCGGACAGGCCCCGACCGGCCCCGAGCGCCCGGCGCATCAGGCCCTCGAACGCGACGGCGGTGATCTCGCCGTCCAGCAGGACGTGCTCCTCCACGGCGCCCCGCAGCTCCTCGGCCGCGTCGGCGAGCAGCCCCGCGGTGTAGGCCGCCGGATCGCTGTCGAGCAGCCGGGCGCGGACCAGGGCGAGCAGGTCCGCCGTGACGGTCTTCTCGCGGTCGTGGGGGCGACGGGCGTTCACCGCGGCGACCGCCTCGTACGCCGCGGCGACCCGGGCCGGCGGCGCGTCCGGCGAGACGCCGAGGAACGCCCACAGCGACGCGGTCGAGGCGTGGTCGCCGCGGCGCAGCGCGCGCAGCTCGTCGAGCCGGTCGCGGATCTGGCCGCGCGCGTCGGCGGGCAGCGGCGCGACACCGGCCCCGACGGCGTCGTCGATGAGCCGCTCGCGGGCGAGCCGGGCGTCGAACCGCTCGCCGGTCACGCCGGCCTGGGCGGCGAGCCGCCGCAGGCCGTCGATGCGGGACGCCGGGACGCCACCGAACCGCTCACGCACCGTGGCCAGGTAACCGTCGACCTTGGCGAGCCGCTCGGCGTCGCCGTCCCGGCGCGCCTCGACGACCCGCTGGCGGGTCCGCTCGCGGATCTCGGCGTCGCGCAGCGGCGCCTCCCACTCGGCCCGTCGGCGGACCAGCTCGGACGCGAGCGTGGCGTACTTGGCCGAGCTGCGTTCCCGCTGGAGGAAGGCGAGCACCCGGGCGAGCCGGGTCTGGACGTCGGCGTCGGAGTAGCCGCTCTCGGGGTCGAGGTCGGCGACGAAGTACGGGTCGTCGAGGCGCAGCGGCGAGCGCGCCCGCAGCACCGCCAGCACCCGCTGGCGGTACCCGCTGCCGTCAAACGCCGCGCTCACGCCTCACCTCAAGTAACGCCGTGCCGAGCGGGCGGGCGCCAGCCGCCCTGTGCACACACCGTCGCGGCCGAACGGGCATCCGCCCGGCGGCCGGTCGTCAGGTCGCGCCCCCGCCGTCGACCGGCGTGGTCAGGCGACGACGCCGGGCCGACGCCCCCGGCGGCCGGACCCATCCGCCACCAAGGTTACGGACCGCCCTACACCGCCGATGCAACGGGTTTCCAGGCGTCGGCGCCACAACAGCACCCCGGCACCAACATCACCCCAGAGACTGCCATACCGGCTATTCATCCCGACTCGGCACATACCAGAGGGTTCGGCCGGTACCAAGGGGCTGCCTTTTCGGCTCGGCGACGATCAGCGGGCGCCCAACCGGGCTGGGCGCGAAGGCGCGCCTGGGAGGCCCGGCCCACGATCGCAGCGACGTGGGTTTGGGCCGCAGCGAGGTCGCCGCAGCGCCCTGTGAGCGGAGGAGGACGCCGCGCGGAGGTCCCTCGGGAGCGAAGCGAGTGAGGGGCCGGAGCGCGGCGCCCGGACGGAGCGAACCAGAGATACAGCTACTCGCGACGCTCGACGAGCTTGCCGACCTTCTCGGCCTCGGCGGTGCGCAGCGCCTCGCTGCCCACTCCGGCGGTGACCCGCAGCACCAGGGGATCCGGGGTGCCCGGGTGGGTCGCGCGAACCTCGATCGTCTGGTCGCGGCCCATCACGAAGCTGACCTCGACGGGGGTGCCCCGGGAGTGGCCCGTCGGGATGCCGCGCAGCGCGTCGGCGACGATGACCTTGTTGTCGTCGATCACGGGCGACGCGACCGCGGTGCCCTGCTCGAAGACGCGGATGTCGACCTCGGTCTGGTCGTCGGTGACGGTGTAGAAGGTCCTCGTCACCGAGATCGGCAGCGGGTCGTTCTGGTGCGCGAGGAAGGCCGCCACCGGCCGGCCCCGGTCCTCGGCGAAGATCCCGAAACCGCGGGAGGTGACGTTCGTGACGGTGGTGCGCACCAGGCCGACCACGGCTGCCGCCGGCAGGCCCACCTCACCGGCCCGCTGCGCCGCCGCGGCCTCGACGTCCGCGTCGGAGGCGGCGGCGAGGTCGTCGTCGGCGCCGATCCGGCCGGCCTTGACCAGGTCGTCGCGGACGGCGCGCTCCAGGGCCTTCTTCTGGCCGTAGACGGCGGCTCCCTTGGCGACGGCGAGGTCCGGGTCGACCAGCTTGCAGGCCAGGCCGAACTCGTCGGCCAGCCGGCGTGCCACCGCGGGCGACTTGCTCATGCCGCCGACGAGGAGGCAGGTGTCGATCTTCTCGACGCCCTTCTCCCGAGCCCGGTCCAGCACCGAGCGGGTGAGCTCGATGGTCCGGTCGAGCAGCGGCTTGGTGAGCTCCTCGAACGCGGGCCTGGTCACCTGCACGCTGGTGCGCCGGCCGCCGTGCACCACCAGCACGTCGACGCCCTCGCGGCCGGACAGCGCGAGCTTGGTGTCCTCCGCGGAGGTGAGCAGCTCCTGCTCGTCGTAGACGTCGTCGAGCGGGTCGCCGGCGTCGGGCTCGGCCTCGACGAACCGGCGGGCGAGGTGGCGGACGAGCTCCAGGTCCCAGTCGGCGCCGCCGAGCTCGTGGTCACCGTCGGTGGCGACGACGGTGATACCACCCTGGCGCAGCCGGATCACGGTGGTGTCGAACGTGCCGCCGCCGAGGTCGTAGACGAGGACCGTCGACTCCGCGGCGCCGTCCTGGGCGAACCCGTAGGCGAACGCGGCGGCCGTCGGCTCGTTGATGATGTCGACGACGTTGAGGCCGGCGAGCTCGCCCGCAAGCTTGGTCGCCTTGCGCTCCTCGTCGCCGAAGTAGGCGGGCACCGTGATGACGACGTCGGTGACGGGTCCGCCCGTGGCCCGCTCCGCGTCCGCGGCCAGCGCCTTCAGAACGAGGCTGGACACGGCCGCGGCCGTGTACTCGACGCCGTGCGCGACGAAACGCCAGTCGGACGTGCCCATGTGCCGCTTGACCAGGCTCGCCACGTCGTCCGGCCGGATCCGCAGCTGCCGCTTGGCCTGGGTGCCGACGACGAACGAGACCTGGCTGTCGGCGCCTTCGTCGAACAGCACCACCGACGGGGTCGTCGGCTGCGACTCGATGTTGCGGATCACGTCCGGCCGGCCGTACTCGTCCAGCCGCGCGATACATGAGTACGTCGTGCCCAGGTCGATCCCGAAGACCTTGGCGCCCTGGGCGCCGTTGCCCTCCGCCACGTCGCCACCGTCCCTTCCGACGCGCCGCGCCCCTTCGGCCGCCGACTCCGCCTTTGGCGTCCTTTCTACCCAGCGCCGTCCGACGTCCTGCCACCAGCCCCGTCCAGCGAGGGGTTTCGTCCCGCACCGTCACCGGTGGCGGTACACCTCGGCCTCGGCGGGGCGCAGCACGGTCGAGGTGCCCCGGACGAAGCCGGGCCGGACCCCGCGCGCGATCGTGCGGTCCCGGGCGGGGTCGTCGGTGCCGAGGCCGCGCAGCGCGAGGTGTCGCGTCGGGTCGAACTGGCTGCCCGGGACGGCGATGTAGGGCCGCACGTCGGCGGTGATGTCGAGCACCTGCAGCAGCTGCTTGCGCAGAATGCCGGCGACGCTCTGCGGGTCGTCCGCGCCGAGGCTCGACATCTGGTCGTGCAGGCGGATCAGGCCGCGCAGCAGCGGGGCCATCGCCTCGGTCAGCTCACCCTGGCGCAGCCGGGTGTTCTCCTCGTGCAGCCGGTCGACCAGCTCGACGTCGTGCCGGCGCAGCCGCGCGACCTCGTCGAGCCGGCGGGCGAACGTGCCGAGCTGGTCGGCCAGGTCGCCGATCGCCCCGCCGGGCGGGGTCGGCGGGCCGACCGCGAGCCCGGCCTGCATTCCCCCGGCCACGCGCTCGCCGCCCGGCGGTGTCACGGGCCGCTGGGCCGGCGCACCCCAGTCCTGGCCGCCGCTGGTCGGCGCGTCGCCGGCGTCGTAGCCGTCGAAGGGCCCCGGCTCGTAGGGCGTCACGTTGTCGAGCGCGCTGCCGGGCCGGCCGGGCAGTCCACGCGGGTGCGAGGCCTCCACGGCCGTCCCCGCGGCCTTGCCGCGCGGGCCGTCGGACTGCGGCATGATCGGCAGCGTCGTCGGCGAACCGCCGGGGCTCCCCACACCGGGGAGCCCCGTCACGTCGCCGTCGTCCGGCCCGGCGCCCTGGTTCTGCCCGGACGGCCCGGTCGGGTCGATCCCGGGAAACCAGCGGCCGGACCGATCCCGACGGCGCCGGGACTGCGGCTCGGTCACTTGCGGCCCGGAGTCCAGTTCAGGCCCCAGCCGTACAGGGCGTCGAGCTGGCGGTGACCACCGACGTACTTGACCTCACGACTGACGGTGAAGTCGCCCGCGCCGTTGTTCGTGAGCAGGGCGATGGCGCACATCCGGGAGCCGCCGGCTTTCTCGTCCAGCCGGACCTCGATGGGCGCGCCCTGCGCCGGGGTCAGCGTGACCACCGCGTCCGCCTGGTCGAAGGACGCGACGCCCTCGTAGATGAAGGCGAAGATCAGGACTCGGCGGATGTTGGCCGCCTGCGCGAGGTTGACGTAGAGGTTCTCGCCGCCGACCGCCGCGCCCGTCCGGTCGTCGGCGTCCAGCTTGATGTACGGCGGGGCGTCGAGTGAGCCGAAGCTGTCGCCGAGTGCCTGCACGACGCCGGACTGCCCGTCGGAGAGCTCGAACATGGCGGCGAGGTCGAGGTCGATCCCGCTGTTCGCGCCGAGCACCCGCTTGAGGAAGCCGCCCTTCTGGGCGGCCTGGCCCGAGTTCCAGTTGAGGTTGACGTGTAGCCGCCCGCCGCCGCCCTGCTTGGACAGCGATACCGACGGCGCGGACTTGGTGAGGGTGACCTTGCTCAGGGACACTCCGGGCGTCCCGCCGGGCGTGTCGCTGGGACGCTTCGAGTAGTCGATTGCCATGTCCGCTCCTTTGCGGTGTCGTCCTCTGCACAGGGTGAAAGCCGGGCCACCCGGTCAGTGCGCGGGCAGTCAGGACTTGACGCCGACCGGCTGCGGCGCCTCCTGCTCGCCAGCCTCGCCGTCCTCGTCCTTGTTCGCGTCGCGGTGTCGCATCGACGACAACAGGGCGAGGCCGATGAAGGCAACACCGATCAGGCCGGTGATGACCTCCGGTACTTCGGTCTCGATGGACACCGCGAGAATGATGGCGAGGGCGCCGATCGCGTAATGGGCGCCGTGCTCCAGGAACACGTACTCGGAAAGCGTCCCCTGATGCACCAGATAGACGGTCAGCGACCGGATGTACATCGCGCCGATGCCGAGACCGGCGGCGATGACGAAGATGTCCTGCGAAATGGCGAAAGCGCCGACGACACCGTCGAACGAGAACGACGCGTCCAGGACCTCTAGGTAGATGAAAAGGAAGAAGGCGGCTTTGCCGGTGGCCGCGGCGACCGGGCCGCCACGGCCGGCGGGCGCGGCGGCGACCGCGGCGGGCTCCGCCTCGGCGGCATCGTCGTCGTCCTCGGATTCGCCGATCCCCCGGGCCTCGAAGAACTCGCCGAGGCCGCGCACCGCCAGGTAGGTGGCGAGGCCCGCGACGCCGGCGATGAGGACCTGCTCGGTGTGGTCGCCGGCGAAGGCGTTGCCGACTACCAGAAGCGCCACCAGGCCGATGACCACCAGCGTGACGTCCAGCTGCCCGGCCCGGCGCAGCGGCTCCTCGATCCAGCGCAGCCACTGCACGTCACGCTCGGGGTCGAACATGAAGTCCAGGAAGATCATGAAGAGGAAGATGCCGCCGAAGGCCGCGATCGCGGGGTGCGCGTCGTGCAGCTTGTCCGCGTACTGATCGGGGTTGTTGAGCGCGAGGTCGAAGACGTCGTACGGATTCAGGTGCGCGGTCAGCGCCACGACGACGATCGGGAAGATCAGCCGCATGCCGAAGACGGCGATCAGCACACCAACGGTCAGGAACAGCCGCTGCCAGACCGCGCTCATCCGACCCAGGATGGTCGCGTTGATCACCGCGTTGTCGAACGACAGGCTGATTTCCAGGACGGCCAGGATCGCGACGATCGCGGCGGCGTGCCAGCCGCCGAGGACGCCCGCGCCCGCGACGACCACGGCGGTCACGGCGAACGACCAGCCGAAGATCCGCAAGATGTGCACCAGTACCAGCACCTCCGCGGACCGGTCGAGGAATATGGCCGACGGTCGCCCGGGCACTGCGGCTCCGGTCCGCCGGAGTCCGCCGCACCGCCGTCATCGGCGCCGCCGTCTGTCGCGCGGGTACCGGTCGTCGGTCGTCCGCCCGATCCCTGCGGCGCCGAGCGGCCCGGCGAGCCGGGTCACTCGACCGAACGACCTTCGACACGCTGGTGGAACCTGCGCGGCTCCCGGCATCGTAGCCAGCACCACGGGGGACAAAAGTGACAAGCGGGCGACACGGCGCCAACAAATACCGTGCCGACCCGCTCAGCCACCGTCCGCCCCACACCCCACGCGGGCGCGCGGGCCGGCACGCCGAGGGGCGGATTCCTGCCGGACCAATCTCCTGGTCCGGCAGGAACCGACCAGCACGCCCACCCAAACCCGACTGCAATGATCACGCTGGCGTCTGGCAGGCGCCGCCCGGCGGACGGGCGCGCAGCGACCGGGCCGCGAAGCGCCTAGACGTTGACGCCGTAGTCCTGCGCGATGCCGCGCAGGCCGGTCGCGTAGCCCTGGCCGACGGCACGGAACTTCCAGTCGCTGCCGTGCCGGTAGACCTCACCGAAGATCATGGCGGTCTCGGTGGACGCGTCCTCGGAGAGGTCGTACCGCGCGATCTCGCTGCCGCCGGACTCGTTCACGATCCGGATGAAGGCGTTGCGCACCTGGCCGAAGCTCTGCTGCCGCGCCTCGGCGTCGTAGATGGACACCGGGAAGACGATCTTGTCGATCTCCTGGGGCAGGCTGACGAGGTTCACCTTCACCTGCTCGTCGTCACCCTCGCCCTCGCCGGTGAGGTTGTCGCCCTGGTGCTCGATCGCGCCGTCCGGGCTCTTCAGGTTGTTGAAGAAGACGAAGTACTGGTCGGACAGGACCCGGCCGTCGGCGCGGCAGGCGATCGCACTCGCGTCCAGGTCGAAGTCGCTTCCGGTCGTCGTCCGGGCGTCCCAGCCAAGGCCGACGACGATGGTGGTGAGACCGGGCGCCTCCTTCGACAACGAGACGTTGCCACCCTTGCTGAGGCTGACTCCCACTGTGTTTCCTCCCGCTGTCCGTGCGGACGGGGCGTCGATGCCCCGCGCACCCTCGCCCCGGCTCACTGCCGGTAAGACCGGCAGCCTATGCCCATAGGTGGGCAGACCGGACGCTCGCCCGCTGGGCGCCGTCCGCCGGGAACTTCTACCTGCCATACGAATGATGGCGGCCCAGAAGTTCCCGGCACGGTCGGCGCGCCGCTCCCTATAACCAGATAGTCGGCGACGGCGCGGGCGTCGCGGCGACGACGCGGCCGGCCGCGCCTGTCGGGCCCGCCCCCGCCGGGCCGCGCGGCCCGGCGGGGCGCAGGCGCCGCGCCCGTAACGGCGCCCCGCCGTGGACGGACCGGTCCGGGCACCCGAACGTGCCACCGACGCGAGCGATCTCAGGTCCGGCCGGCGGCCGGCGGCCGGACCACGCAGCGGCGCAGCGGCCGGGACCAGCGCTGGCAGCGGCTTCAGGGCCTGGGCCGGTGCACATCTGATGGCACATACGTGGTTTCGTCGGCCCAACCTGGGAACATCGACCACGGGCCAACGACCCCCGCGACGCGAACGCACGCAGGGTGAGCCCTCCCGGTCCACCACATTGGGGCGTCCGGTGGTCTCACGCAGTTCACGTTGGGGTGTCATCATTTGCCATCTGGGAGGCGGATCATTGTGGGCGTGGTCTGCCTGGATAAGGTCGATGTGATGATCGGACGTTCTGTAGGCCGGGTCGTCATCTCCGACGTCACCCCGGCCGTCTCGTGTGGCCGTTGGCCCTCGCGCGCGGTGATCGGGGAAACCATCACCGTCGGCGCCACTGTGTTTCGGGAAGGTCACGACCTCATCGGGGTGAACGCGGTCCTGTCCGGCCCTGACGGGCTTGGCACGGCGTTCACCCGGATGCGCCTCGTCGCGGCCGGAACCGATCGTTATGAAGCCGAACTCACTGTCACCGCACAGGGGCTCTGGGGCTTCCGGATCGAGGCGTGGTCGGATCCCGTCGCCACCTGGGTCCACGGCATCGAGCTGAAGGTGGGCGCGGGGCAGACCACCGACGAGCTCGCCGTCGACTTCGAGGACGGGGCGCGGCTGCTGCTGCGGGCGCTGCCCGGGGTGCCGGAGACCGAGCGGGCGACGGTGGCCCGGGCCGCCGCGGCGCTACGCGACGACACGGTCGACGACCCCTGGGAGCGCATCGCCCCGGCGTGCGAGCCGGAGCTCACCGACGTGCTGGCGCGGTTCCCGCTGCGTGAGCTGGTCACCCGCTCCCCGCTGCACCGGGTCTGGGTGGACCGGGAGCGTGCCCTGTACGGGAGCTGGTACGAGTTCTTCCCCCGCTCCGAGGGCGCCACGCTGGACCCACCTCGCTCGGGCACCTTCCAGACCGCGGCGCAGCGGCTGCCCGCGGTCGCCGCGATGGGCTTCGACGTCGTGTACCTGCCGCCGATCCACCCGATCGGCGAGGTCAACCGCAAGGGCCCGAACAACACCCTGCACGCCGGCTCCGACGACCCCGGCTCGCCCTGGGGAATCGGCAGCGAGCACGGCGGCCACGACGCGGTCCACCCCGACCTGGGAACGCTCGAGGATTTCGACGACTTCGTCGCCCGGGCGCGTTCGCTGGGCATGGAGGTCGCGCTTGACCTCGCACTCCAGTGCGCTCCCGACCATCCGTGGGCGAAGCGGCACCCGGAATGGTTCACGGTGCGTTCGGACGGGTCGATTGCGTTCGCCGAGAATCCGCCGAAGAAATACCAGGACATCTATCCGCTGAACTTCGACGTGGACCCCGCCGGGATCTACCGGGAGGTCCTTCGGGTGGTCCGGCACTGGACCTCCCACGGCGTCCGTATATTCCGGGTCGACAACCCGCACACGAAGCCGGTCGAGTTCTGGGAGTGGCTCATCCGCGAGGTGAAGGCGACGGAACCGGACGTGCTCTTCCTCGCCGAGGCGTTCACCCGCCCGGCGATGATGCACACGCTGGCGAAGGTGGGCTTCACCCAGTCGTACACCTATTTCACCTGGCGTAATGCGAAGTGGGAGCTGGAGGAGTACGCCCGCGAGCTGGTCGAGGGCGCGTCCTACATGCGGCCCAACTTCTTCGTGAACACGCCGGACATCCTCAGCGAGTACCTGCAGCACGGCGGGCCCGCCGCGTTCAGAATCCGCGCGGCGCTGGCGGCGACGCTCTCCCCCACCTGGGGCGTGTACGCGGGGTACGAGCTCTACGAGCGGGTGCCGACCCGCCCGGGCAGCGAGGAGTACCTCGACTCGGAGAAGTACCAGTACCGCCCCCGCGACTGGGCCGCGGCCGAGCGCGCCGGGACGTCGCTGGCGCCCTACCTGCGGCGGCTCAACGAGGTCCGGCGGGCCCACCCGGCGCTGCACTGGCTGCGCAACCTGCACCTGCACCACGCGGACGGCGACGAGATCATCGTGTACTCGAAGCGGCTCGGGTCCGGGCCGGACGCGGACGTCGTCCTCGTCGTCGTCAACCTCGACCCGCATGCTGCCCGGGAGACCACCGTGCGTGTCGACATGCCCGCCATCGGCCTCGAGTGGTGGGACTCCTTCGAGGTCCGGGACGAGATCACCGGCACCACCTACACCTGGGGCCGGGAGAACTACGTCCGGCTCGACCCGGCGATCGAGCCGGCGCACGTGTTCAGCCTGGCGCGGCGCTCGTGACTGCCGGCGAGGGGCCGGCAAGCGACGGCGGCCCGGAGACCACGGTGGAGCCGGGCGCCGAGCCGCTGCTCGGCGACCGGCTCTCCAGCGACCCGCTCTGGTACAAGCGGGCCGTCTTCTACGAGGTGCTGATCCGGGGCTTCGCCGACGCGGATGGCGACGGCACCGGCGACATCCGCGGGCTGATCAGCAAGCTGGACTATCTGCAGTGGCTGGGCGTCGACTGCCTGTGGCTGCTGCCGATCTACGAGTCGCCGTTGAAGGACGGCGGCTACGACATCTCCGACTACTTCCAGATCCTGCCGGAGTTCGGCGACCTGGGAGACTTCGTCGATCTCGTGGACCAGGCGCACCGGCGGGGCATCCGGATCATCGCCGACCTGGTGATGAACCACACCTCGGACCAGCACCCCTGGTTCCAGTCGTCGCGCTCGAACCCGGACGGGCCCTACGGCGACTTCTACGTCTGGTCGGACACGGATGACCGCTACCCGGACGCGCGGATCATCTTCGTCGACACGGAGAAGTCGAACTGGACGTGGGACCCGGTGCGCGGCCAGTACTACTGGCACCGGTTCTTCGCCCACCAGCCGGACCTGAACTTCGACAACCCCGACGTCCAGGACGCCATGCTGGAGGTCCTGCGCTTCTGGCTGGACCTGGGCATCGACGGGTTCCGCCTCGACGCGGTGCCGTACCTGTACGTGCGGGACGGGACGAACGGCGAGAACCTGCCCGAGACGCACGACTACCTGCGCCGGGTCCGCAAGGAGATCGACGCCAAGTACGCCGACCGGGTCATGCTGGCCGAGGCGAACCAGTGGCCGTCGGACGTGGTGCAGTACTTCGGCAACGACGACGAGTGCCACATGGCGTTCCACTTCCCGCTGATGCCCCGCATCTTCATGGCGGTGCGCCGGGAGTCGCGCTACCCGATCTCCGAGATCCTCGCCCAGACGCCGGCGATCCCGCCGAACTGCCAGTGGGGCATCTTCCTGCGCAACCACGACGAGCTCACCCTGGAGATGGTGACCGACGAGGAGCGCGACTACATGTACACCGAGTACGCGAAAGACCCGCGTATGAAGGCGAACATCGGGATCCGCCGCCGGCTCGCCCCGCTGCTGGACAACAGCCGCGACCAGATGGAGCTGTTCACCTCGCTGCTGCTGTCCCTGCCCGGCTCACCGGTCATCTACTACGGCGACGAGATCGGCATGGGCGACAACATCTACCTGGGCGACCGGGACGGTGTCCGCACCCCGATGCAGTGGTCGCCGGACCGCAACGGCGGCTTCTCCAAGGCCGACCCGGCGCGACTCTACCTCCCGCCGATCATGGACCCGGTCTACGGCTACTCGGGCCTCAACGTCGAGGCGGGGCAGCGGCTGTCGACGTCGTTCCTGGCCTGGACCAAGCGGATGATCGAGGTGCGCAAGCGGCACCACGTCTTCGGCCTTGGCGGCTTCGAGGAGCTGGCCGCGTCGAACCCGTCGGTGTTCGCGTACGTGCGCACCCTCGGCGACGACCGCGTCCTGTGCGTCGCGAACCTCTCCCGGTTCGCCCAGCCGGTGGAGCTGGACCTGCGGCGGTTCGAGGGAATGGTCCCGGTGGAGCTGCTCGGCCGGGTGCATTTCCCGCCGATCGGAGAGCTGCCGTACCTGCTCACGCTACCGGGCCACGGCCACTACTGGTTCGCCCTCACCACGGCGGGCGAATTCACCCCCTGAACCGCGAGGCAGCGCCCGCTCCGGCCCGCCCTACGGGCGGGCATCGCTTCCTATAGCCGCGAAAATCAGTTGAACAAGTGCTGTCTCCGTGACGTCGGGTCCGTTAGGTTGACAGCCAGACGCCTGTCCGTTCCGGTAGGGCCCGGCCTGCTTGCCCTCAAGAGCCGCCTTCCGGACGGTTCGCGACATTTGTCCACTCCGGGCGACGCCGCCCGCCCGGGCCGCCCGCTCCACGGTAGAACTCGACTCCGCCGAACCGGTCGGACAGCCGGCACGGCCCGCGCACGGTTGCCGGTCTTGCTCGGCCTTTCGGGGGAACCACTGAACTGAACAGCGCTTACATCCGATGCAGGCGGGGAGTACCTCCTGTACGGATCCGCCCGCTCTGAGGCCGGTTCGGGTCGTTCGCGGCCCCAGGCGGCGGATCGACCTCTGCCGGACCGGCCTGCCGATCTGGTGGAACCCCGGGATCCAGACCCGCGGCTCCGGGGATGACGGCTCTGCGGCGGCGCGGCCGACCTGCACCTGGTCGCCCCGCACCCTGGACCTGTGACATCGCGTAGGCCCCGGCAGTGCGCCGAGAACGTCAGCGCACTGCCCGCGGCCAAAGGGAGGTCGACCGTGCGAGACGACTCCGAGCTCAGGTCGCTGCTGACGGACTGGCTGCCCAGGCAGCGCTGGTTCGCGGGCAAGGGCCGGCCCGGCGCGCGACTGGACATCCGCCAGGACGTCGAGATCTCTGAGCGCCTGCGTCACCTGCTCGTGGAGGTCCGCTACTCCGACGGGGGCCTGCCCGACACGTACCAGGTCCCGCTGGTGATCCGGCCCGACGCACCGCACGGGCACACCGGCTTCCTGGTGGGTGAGATCTCGGACGGCCTGGTCTACGACGGCCTGCACGACCCGGATGGCAGCGCCGCGCTGCTGGACTTCCTCGCCGACGGCCAGACTCGCGACGGGCTGTCCGCGCAGGCCGAGACGCCGCTGACGCCGCTGCCGGCGCACTCCGTCGGCGCCGAGCAGTCGAACACGTCGATCGTCTACGGCGAGGCGTACATCCTGAAGGTGTTCCGCCGGCTCTGGCCCGGGCTGAACCCCGATCTCGAGGTGACCAGGGCGCTCGCCGCCGCCGGCAGCCCGCACGTCGCGCGCCCGCTCGCCTGGCTCGAAGGGCACTTCGCCGGCCCTGACGCCGCGGCGCCGCCCTCGACGGCCGCCGGCCCGGAGGCCGACGTCGTGCCCGCCGTCGCCGTGTCCGCCGCCGCCGTGTCCGCCGACGACGACGTGCCGAGCGCCGCCGACCCGCGGGCCGACGTGACGACGTTCGCGTTCATGCAGGAGTACCTGCGCAGCGGCACCGAGGGCTGGAAGCTCGCCCAGACCAGCGTGCGGGACCTCTACGCCGAGGGTGACCTGCACGCCGACGAGGTCGGCGGCGACTTCGCCGGCGAGTCCGAGCGGCTGGGCCAGGCGACGGCCGAGGTGCACGCACTGCTGGCCCGCTCGTTCCCGACGGTCGAGGTGGCGCCCGCCACGCTGCGCGCCACGGCGACCCAGCTGCACGCCCGGCTGGACGCGGCGCTGGCCGGCGTGCCGCCGCTCGCTCCGTACGAGACCGGGGCCCGCGCCGCCTTCGAGGCCCTGGCCCGCGAGACCGCGACCCCGCCGTTCCAACGGATCCACGGCGACCTGCACCTGGGCCAGGCGCTGCGCACCGACAGCGGCTGGGTGCTGTTCGACTTCGAGGGCGAGCCGGCCCGGCCGGTACCCGAGCGGCGCAGGCTGGCCTCGCCGCTGCGCGACGTCGCCGCGATGCTCCGCTCGTTCGACTACGCGGCCCAGTCGATGTTGCTGGAGCGCCGGGGCGAGCCGGGCCTCGGCCAGCGCGCCCGCGAATGGGCCGACCGCAACCGGGGCGCGTTCCTCGCCGGCTACCAGGCCGGCAGCGGCCTCGACCTGGCGGCGTTCGACGTCACCCTGCGGGCGTTCGAGCTGGACAAGGCGATCTACGAGGTGTTGTACGAGGCGCGGCATCGGCCGACGTGGGTGGAGATTCCGCTCGGCGCGGTGCGTCGCCTCGTCTCGCTTCGCCCGCCGCTGGCGACGGAGTCGGCCGCGGTGTGAGACACGACGAGACAGCAGGCAACGCAAGCCGGACAAGCTGGGAGAAGCAGTGATCGACACCGACGACGGTCGCTCCAGGCCATCGGCCGCTGGCCCGGCCCGCGAGAAGGTTCCGGCCACGGCCGGATCGCCCGCCGCCGCGGACCGGGCGGGCGCCCCGCAGACGCACGGCGAGAGCCGGCCGGCGGCCTCGGCCGCCGCGCCGGCGGTCCTCGCTTCGGCGCCCCAGGTCGACCTGCCGCGCGCCGAGCTCGAACGCCTGGTGAACGGGCGCCATCACGACCCGCACGGGGTGCTGGGCGCGCACGCGGCCGGCGACTGGACGATCGTGCGGGCCCTGCGCCCGGACGCGGTGGGCGTCGCCGTCATCGTCGGCGACGACCGGTACGAGGCGATCCGGCTGCACAGTGGCGGTGTGTTCGCCGTCGCCGTGCCAGGGACGCAGGTGCCGGCCTACCAGCTCGAGGTCTCGTACCCCGACGCTCGCTACCTCGTCGACGACCCCTACCGGTACCTGCCGACAGTCGGCGAGATGGACCTGCATCTCATCGGTGAGGGCCGGCACGAGCGGCTGTGGACCGTGCTGGGCGCCCACGTGCGCCGTTACCCGGCCGAGGGCGGTCGGGTCGTGAGCGGCATCAGCTTCGCCGTGTGGGCGCCGAACGCCCGTGGTGTCCGGGTGGTCGGCGACTTCGACTTCTGGGACGGCCGGGCCTTCCCGATGCGCTCCCTGGGGCAGACGGGCATCTGGGAGCTGTTCGTGCCGGGTATCGCGGCCGGCACCCGCTACAAGTACGAGATCCTCGGGTTCGACGGGGTCTGGCGGCAGAAGGCCGACCCGATGGCGATGCACACCGAGACCCCGCCGGCGACCGCCAGCGTGGTCCACGAGTCCGACTACACCTGGTCCGACGAGGCGTGGATGGTCGAGCGGGCCGGCACGCCCTGGCACGCGGCGCCCGTGTCCGTCTACGAGGTGCACCTGGGTTCGTGGCGGCGTGGCCTGTCCTACCGGCAGCTGGCCACCGAGCTGGTCGGCTACGTCAAGGAAGCCGGTTTCACCCACGTCGAGCTCCTGCCCGTGGCCGAACACCCCTTCGGTGGCTCCTGGGGCTACCAGGTCTCCGCCTACTACGCCCCGACGTCCCGTTTCGGCAACCCGGACGACTTCCGCTACCTCGTGGACGCGTTGCACCAGGCAGGCATCGGGGTGCTCGTCGACTGGGTGCCCGCGCACTTCCCCCGCGACGCCTGGGCGCTCGGCCGTTTCGACGGCACACCGCTGTACGAGCACGCCGACCCGCGTCGCGGAGAGCATCCCGACTGGGGCACCTTCGTCTTCGACTTCGGCCGGGTCGAGGTGCGCAACTTCCTGGTCGCGAACGCCCTGTACTGGTTCGAGGAGTTCCACATCGACGGGCTGCGGGTCGACGCGGTCGCCTCGATGCTCTACCTCGACTACTCCCGTAAGGACGGCGAGTGGGTGCCGAACATCCACGGCGGCCGGGAGAACCTCGACGCGGTGTCGTTCCTGCAGGAGGTCAACGCGACGGTCTACCGCAAGGCGCCAGGCGCGATGATGATCGCCGAGGAGTCCACGGCGTGGCCCGGCGTCACCCGCCCGACCCACCTCGGCGGCCTCGGCTTCGGCTTCAAATGGAACATGGGCTGGATGCACGACACGCTCGACTACATGACCAAGGCGCCCGTCTACCGGATGTATCACCACCACCAGGTGACGTTCTCCATGGTCTACGCCTACTCGGAGAACTACCTGCTGCCGTTCAGCCACGACGAGGTCGTGCACGGCAAGGGCTCCCTGCTCGGCAAGATGCCCGGCGACCGCTGGCAGCAGCTGGCGAACCTGCGCGCGCTCTACGCCTACATGTGGGCGCATCCCGGCAAGCAGCTGCTGTTCATGGGCAGCGAGTTCGCCCAGGAGCGGGAGTGGGACGAGTCCACCACGCTCGACTGGTACCGCCTGGACGACCCGGGCCACCGGGGCGTGTCCCGCCTGGTCACCGACCTGAACCACGCCTATCGCGGGGCGCCGGCGCTGTGGGCCCGCGACAACGACCCGAGCGGGTTCGGCTGGATCGACGCCAACGACGCGGAGAACAACGTCCTGTCGTTCCTGCGGTTCGGCGAGCAGCCGGCGACCGGCCGCCCGAACGCCCCGGCGGCGCTCCCCGCCAGCGGCGACACGACGGCCACCGCGGAGCCGGCCGGCGGCGGCGCGACGGTGCTCGCCTGCGTCACCAACTTCTCCGGCACCCCGCACCACGGCTACCGGCTGGGCCTGCCGCACGCCGGACGCTGGCGGGAGCTGCTGAACACCGACGCGCTGACCTACGGCGGCGCAGGCCAAGGCAACCTCGGCACGGTCTACGCCACCGACGAGCCCCACCACGGCCAGCCCGCGTCGGCCCCGCTCACCCTGCCGGCCCTGTCCACCATCTGGTTCGCCTACGAGGGCGAGTAACGCCAGGCTGTGCGCTGGTGCGGCCGCGATCCTCGCGACCGCACCAGCGCGCAGCACTAGAACAGCGCGGCTGCCAGCGCTCGGCGGGCGGGGGGGACGGCCGGGTCGGCGTCGCCGAGAGCCTGGAACAGGCCGACGAGGTGGGCGCGGGCCTTCTCCCGCTCGTCGCCCGCGGCCCGCCGGACGAAGCCGACGAGGTCCCCGAACGCCTCCTCGACGTGCCCCTGGGCGATCATCAGGTCGGCCGCGGCGAGGGCGGCGTCGACGTCGTCCGGATTCGCGGCGACGCGGCGGCGGACATCCGCCGGGTCCAGGCCGCTGACCCGTTCCAGCAGCGACACCCGGGCAAGCCCGAGGGTCGCCTCCGGGTCGGCGGGCGCCTCCGCGAGCCGGGCGCGGAACGCCGCGGCGGCCGCGGGCAGGTCGCCACGCTCCAGCGCGTCGTCGGCGGCGGCCAGGTGCGGGTCGCGGGTCGGTCCGGCGGCGCCGCCGGCGCCCGGCATACCGCCGAACGCCTCGGCGACGAGGCCGAGCAGCTGGTCGATCCAGCTTCGCACCTCCGCCTCGGGCAGCGCCCCGGTGAACTCGCCGATGATGCGGCCACCGACGACGGCCTTGACAGCGGGGATGCCCTGGACGCCGGCGGCCTGCGCGAGGCCCGGGTTGGCGTCCACGTCGATCCTGGCCAGCACCCACCGGCCGCCGTCCGCCTCGGCCAGGCGCTCCAGCACCGGGCTGAGCTGCTTGCACGGGCCACACCAGGAGGCCCAGAAGTCGAGGACGACCGGCACCTGCATCGACCGGTTCACGACGTCCTCGGCGAAGCTCGCCTCGGTGACGTCGATGATCACCGGACCGCCGGGGGCCTGGCCGGCCGGCGCGTCCGCGCCCGGCGCGCCGCCGGCGGCCTGACGCGCGGCCGGAGGCGGGGACGGGGGCGGCGCGGGCTTCGGGTCGAGCGGCACCGCGCCCGCCAGCCGGAGCCCGCCGAGCCGGTCCGGGAGCGGTCCGGCCTGGGCACGCGAGGGCGCCGCGCCGGGCGCGCGTCCGGGGACAGGAGGCCTACGTTGCATACCCACCATCGTGACACCTCCCACGGTGCGTTGGCCGCGGCGCCCGCGAGAGTTTTCTCCGCGTCCAGCCGGCCATCTCCCGGCGTCCGACCGGCCGCCGCCGCCCGGACGCCACACGGAATGATCTCCGCCCGCGGCCGCGCGGGCGGGAGGTACGCCCCCGGCGCGTCGCCGGGCGCCGGATCAGGACTCCAGGTGGCGCTCGACGGTTGCCACCTTGGCATGAAGCGCGTCGACCGCGCCGGGACGGATGTCCGCCTTGAGCACGAGGCTCACCCGGCCCGCGTGGGCGGCGACGGCCTCGGTCGCCCGGCGCACCACGTCCATGACCTCGGCCCACTCGCCCTCGATGGTCGTGAACATCGACGTCGTCTCATGCGGCAGGCCGCTGGCCCGCACCACCCGGACGGCCTCGGCGACGAGGGCGCCGACGTCCTCGCCGGTACCGATGGGGGTCACGCTGAACGCCACAAGCATGGTCCCGGCTTATCACGCGCCCGGTCCGCCGGGTCCGACTTCCGGGCCGTCCCGGCCCGACCGGCCGGTCCCGGTGCCGGCGTGGAACAGGGGCCGTAGGACAACGGCCGCCCGCCGGTTGCCCAGCGCCCCCGCACACACGGGGTCAGGAAGGGCCGGATCGTGGCCCGTCCGCACTCGGGCGGCACTCGGCGTCCTCGCGGCGGAAGCTACGATACGTACCCGCCGCTGGCCTGCTCGCCGTCGTCGGACACGCTGTGAACACGGTCGACGTCGGAGACGATCCAGCGCGTGACGCGAGCCTCAGATTGTTCCCGCGACAGTAACGAGTCGTCGCATCACAGTCTCCGATGACGCTACGGCCGACCTTGCCGCGCAAACCCGCCACAACACCGGATGAAGGCACGCCCTACCATTGGCCGCCGTGGGACGGAAATTGGCAGCGCCGCAGACCGGCCCGATCGGTAACGCCGATCGGGCCGGCTCCGCGCGCCGAGAACCCCCGACGCCTACCGCCCCGTCCTTCGCTACCACCCATCCGCGCCGTCGCAGCCGGTCCGCCGGGACCGCCCGCCCCGGCCAGCCGGGCGAGATGTGGTCCTCGTGAGCACCCGCACGCTGTTGGACGCCTTGAACGACCTCGTGGTTGTGGTCGGAACCGACGGCCGTCTGCTGGACGTCGGCGCGGCGGCGCGCGCCTTCCTCGGCGACCGGCTCGCGGGCGTCACCTGCCTGCGCGAGCTCGCGGGCGTCGTCGACCCCTCGGCCGGCGCGGACCCCGCCGCCGCCCTCGACACGCTCGCCCGCACCGGCGAGTGGCGCGGCGCGACCAGCCTGTTGGACATGGCGGGCAACGCGGTCCCGTTCGACGTGACGATCCGGTCCGACCGGGCCGGCTGGGTCGTCTTCGTCGCCAAGGACACCTCCGACCGGCGGGCGCGCGTCGCCGCCGAGAGCGACTCGCGGGCCAAGGACGAGTTCATGGCCCGGCTCGGTCACGAGCTGCGCACGCCGCTGAACGCGATGCTGGGCTTCGCCCAGCTCCTCGAGCTCGAGCAGCTGCCCGACGGCGTCCTCGACGACGTCCAGCGGATCATCACCGGCGGCCGGCACATGCAGGCGATCATCGACGACGTGCTGGACCTCGCCCGGCTGCGCGCCGGTCGCGGCGACATCACCAAGGCCCCGGTCAACGTCCTGGACATCGTCGAGGGCGTCGTCGAGCTCGTCGAGCCGCTCGCGCAGCGGCGCGGCATCAGGCGGCTCATCCACCCCGCCGTCCCGCTGGTCGCGGACGCCGACCGGCGCCGCCTCTGGCAGGTGCTCCTGAACCTGCTCGGCAACGCGATCAAGTACGGCCGCGACGGCGGGACCGTTCGGGTCGGCATCGTCCCGATCACCGGCGGCCGGCTGCGGATCGAGGTCGAGGACGACGGCCAGGGCCTGCCGCCGGACGCGATGAGCCGGCTGTTCCGCCCGTTCGAACGGCTCGGCGCCGAGCACTCCCGGATCGAGGGCAGCGGCCTCGGCCTCGCCCTCTCGCACGCCTTGGTGACCGCGATGGGCGGTGTGCTGACGGCCGCGAGCCGTCCGGGCGTCGGCAGCGTGTTCGCCGTGGTGCTCGACGCCGTCGACGTCCGCTACCCGCACCCCGACCCGGAGCTCGACGTGTTCCCGCCCGGCATCGGCGGCCGGATCCCGGCCGGGGCGCGGATGCGGGTCGTGCACGTCAGCGGCGACCCCGCGACCCGCGCCCAGGTGAGCCAGACGCTCTCCCGCACCTTCGAGGCGGACACCGTCAGCGTGCCGCGCGGCGTGCTCGCCCTCGACGCCGTCCACCGCGCCCGCCCCGACCTCATCATGATCGACCAGCAGCTGCCGGACACCACGGCCGCGGACCTGCTGACCTACCTCGCCGCCGACCCGACGGCCGGCACCATCCCGACCGTCGTGCTGTCCGCCGCCGACGACCCGGTCGAGGTCCTGCGGCTGCGCCAGGCCGGCGCCCGCGACGTCGTCACCTCGCCCGTGGACACCGGCGCCCTCGTCATCGCCGTGAAGGGCGCGGCGGGCGACTCAGCCCGCGGGACCGTCGGCTCCGTCGCCCCCCACCACCCGGCGAGCGGCTACCCCGTCTAACGCCCGGGCGGCACCCACCCGCGCAGCCGCGCCGGCGCACCCTCCCCGCGCACCCGCCCACACGCGCCATCAAGATCGTCGTTTGTGCCCTGGTGGTCGCGGAACCGGCGGATTCGCAGCCACCGGGGGCGCTATCGGCGATCTTGATGGCGCGGATGCTGGCGGGCAGCGTTCTGGCCGCGCGGGTCAGCCGGGCCGGGGCCCGGAGTGGAGCTCGAAGTCGGCGAAGTCGAAGCCGGGGGCGACGACGCAGCCGACCAGCACGGCCTCGTCGGTCGTCGGCTCGGCCGCCTGCCAGTGGCCGGCGGGGACGACGGCCTGCAGCCCGTCCACGGCCGGGTCGGGCCCCAGCACGATCCGCTCGGCCGCCACCGGGTCCGGTCCCGACCCGCCGAGGGTGAGCGCGAGCCGGCCGCCGCCCTGCCAGAGCCAGATCTCGGCGGACCCCACCCGGTGCCAGGCCGACGTCTCGCCCGGCTGCAGCAGGAACAGGATCGAGGTGGCCAGCGGGCGGGTGCCGCCGTGCGCCGGGATCTCGTCGGGGCTCGCCCACGTGCGCCGGTACCAGCCGCCCTCCGGGTGCGGCGCCAGGCCCAGCGCGTCGATCCAGGGATGGCGCGTGCTCGCGTTCACGGCCCCGCACCCCCGGTCAGGGCCGCTAGCAGGTCGTCGGCCGCGCGCCAGGGGTCCAGCTCGCCGGCGACGACCCGGCCGGCGAGCGCCCCGAGATGCCGGCTGCCCCGCGGGTCGCCGAACCGGGCCCGCAGCGCCCCGAGCGCGATCTGCTCGATCTCGTCGGCCGCGCGCCGCTCGCGGCGGCGGCCCAGCTCGCCGGTCGCCGTCAGCCAGCCGCGGTGGGCGGCGACGGCCTCGGCCACCTCGGCGATGCCGGTGCCGTCGGCGGCGACGGTCCGGACCACCCGCGGCACCCACCCGCCCGCGTCGCCCCCAGCGTCGGCACCGGCGCGACCGAGCCCGGACAGCGACACCATGTTCCGCAGGTCCCGGTAGGTCTCGTCCGCCCCCGGCCGGTCGGCCTTGTTCACCACGAGCACGTCGGCGATCTCCAGGATGCCGGCCTTGGCGGCCTGGATGCCGTCACCCATCCCGGGCGCCAGCAGCACGACGGTGGTGTCGGCCAGCGAGGCGATGTCCACCTCGGCCTGGCCGACCCCCACCGTCTCGACGATCACGACGTCGTAGCCGGCCGCGTCGAGCACCCGCAGCGCCTGCGGCGTCGCCCAGGACAGGCCGCCGAGGTGGCCGCGGGTGGCGAGCGAACGGATGTACACGTCCGGGTCGGTGGTGTGCGCCGTCATCCGCACCCGGTCGCCGAGCAGCGCGCCGCCGGTGTACGGCGACGACGGGTCGACAGCCAGCACGCCGACCCGCCGGCCGCCGGCTCGGAACGCGGCCACCAGCGCGGACGTGGACGTCGACTTGCCGACGCCGGGCGCGCCGGTGATGCCGACGACCTCGGCCCGCCCGGTTCGGGGCGCGAGCAGCCGGGAGATCTCCCGCAGCCACGGCGACCGGTCCTCGACCAGCGAGACCAGCCGGGCGACCGCCCGCGGTGACCGGTCGTCGACCGCGGCGGCCACCAGCTCCTCGGGGCTCCGGTACGGCGCCGGCCGGCCCGCGACCGGCCCGGCCGGCGCCGACGTGGACGTCACCTCGCCCGGCCGCTGCGTCAGGAGGCCGCCGGCACGCGCAGGATCAGCGCATCGCCCTGGCCGCCGCCGCCGCACAGCCCGACCGCACCGACACCGCCGCCGCGGCGGCGCAGCTCCATCGCCAGCGTCAGGGCGATCCGGGCGCCGGACATGCCGACCGGGTGGCCGAGCGCGATCGCGCCGCCGTTGACGTTGGTCACCTCGGAGGTGATGCCCAGCTCGCGCATCGACTGGATGCCGACCGATGCGAACGCCTCGTTGATCTCGTACAGGTCGACGTCGGCCGGGGTGAGGCCCTCCTTGCCGAGCGCCGCCTTGATGGCGTTCGCCGGCTGCGACTGCAGCGAGGTGTCCGGGCCGGCGACGAAGCCGTGATGGCCGACCTCGGCGAGGATCGGCAGGCCCAGCTCCTCGGCCTTCGCCCGGCTCATCACGAGCACGGCGCAGGCGCCGTCGGAGATCTGCGAGGAGGAGCCGGCGGTGATCGTGCCGTCCTTGCCGAACGCGGGGCGCAGCCGCGCGAGCGTCTCCGCAGTGGTGTCGCCGCGCACGCCCTCGTCCTCCCGGACGACGATCGGGTCACCCTTGCGCTGCGGCACCTCGACCGGGACGATCTCGCCGTCGAACAGGCCGTTCTTGATCGCGGCGGCCGCACGCTGGTGCGACAGCGCCGAGAACTCGTCCTGCTCGGCGCGGCTGATGTTCAGCGGCACGTTGTAGCGCTCGGTCGACACCCCCATGCCGATCTGGTCGAACGCGCAGGTCAGCGCGTCGTGCTCGGTGGCGTCGACCAGCGTGGCGCTGCCGTAGCGGATCCCGGCGCGGCCGTTGAGCAGCATGTGCGGGGTGTTCGTCATCGACTCCATGCCGCCGGCGACGACGACGTCGTACTCGCCGCTGGCGATGTAGGTGTCGGCGAGCGCGATCGCGTCCAGACCGGACAGGCAGACCTTGTTGATCGTGATCGACGGAACGCTCAGCGGGATGCCGGCCTTCGCCGCGGCCTGGCGGGCGGTCAGCTGGCCCGAGCCGGCCTGGATGACATGACCGAAGATCACGTACTGGACTGCCGAGCCGGCGACGCCGGCTCGCTCCAGCGCCCCCTTGATCGCGAACCCGCCCAGCTCGGCCGCGGAGAAGCCCTTGAGCGCCCCGGAGAGCTTGCCGATCGGGGTCCGCGCGCCGGCCACGATAACCGAACCAGGCATGGCTGCCTCCTGGGAGAAGGATGCGGGGGAATGGGACGACGTTCGATGGCTGTGCTTGAAACCATAACGTGATCTTGGCGGACGTGCCGCCGCAGCGTGGCCACCGCCACCCTCGCCGGTGACCCCGACAGCCTTGCCCGGCCAGGCCGGCGCCCGCTCGCCCGCCTTGCCGCCGGGTGGCCGTCCCACGGCCGGGCGGCCCGTCCCCAGGCTCAACGAGGCAGGTCGGCGCCGCCATTCCGCTCGCGGCCGCGAGCCCCGGCCGGCGCGTACCGGCCGGCCGCGGACCGGACGGCCGTCGCGGGGTCAGTTCCAGGTGCCGCAGCTGGCGGTGAAGGACGGCGTGGCCGAGCCCGCCGGCAGGGTGGCCCTCGTCGGCGTGCCGACCTTCGCCAGGCCGTCGATCGTCGGCGAGACCGTCGTCGTCGTGACGTCGTAGTTCGCCCCGCCGTCCGTCGACACCCCGACGACCAGCCTGATGCCGGTGGTCGTGCAGCTGAACCCGGTGCCGGTCGTCGACGACCCGGTCGTGGGGGTGCCCGCGGTGACCGGCTGCGCCGCGTCGTCGCTGAGCACCGAGATGTAGCCCGCCGCCATGAAGCGCAGCACGGCGTACTGGTCGACGCCGCCCGACGAGCCGGTCTGCACGACGAGCTCGGAGTAGCCGTCGTCGTCGAGGTCGAAGCCGGCCCAGCGGCTGGCCCTCGCCCCGTCCGGGAGGCGGACCGACACGGGCTGACCGCGGCTCGGGGTGACCTCGACAGTGGTGCCGTTGAGGCGGACCGTGTCGGCCTTGCCGTCGCCGTCGACGTCACCGGCGATGGCCGGGCGGGCGCCGGTCAGCGGCGGCCGGGTGGGGCTGCCGACCTCGGTCCTGGTGGCGTCGGGGCTCGACGGCCGGGTCGTCAGCGAGTTCAGCGGCGGCGTCACGACCGGCAGGGACTCCGACGCGCCGGTGCCGCCGCTGGGCCCGGCGGTGCCGCGCGGGGTCGGACCGGTGGCGCTCGGCCCGGCGCTCGGGTCGGACGCCGTCGCGGTCCCGTCGGTCAGGTTGGGGCGGACGGCCGGCTCCACGACCTGGGAGGACGGAGCCGGCCGCAGCAGCAGTACGGACAGCACCACCAGCCCGGCGAGCACGGCGCCGCCGACCGCGTACAGCGGAACGCGCCAGCGGCCGCGCCGTTCGACGCCGGCCTTGATCCGCTGGTAGCCCTCGGGCGAGGGCCGGACCGGATCGACGGCGGCATGCAGCAGCCGGCTCAGCTCCTGCGGACTGAGCTGGGACTGCTCCGAACCGTTCACCGTAGGTCCGCCAGTTTGGTCGACAGGGCGGCCAGCCCCCGGGACGTGTACGCCTTGACCGAACCGACGCTGCACCCCATCACGGCGGCGGCGTCGGCCTCGGACATGTCCGCGTAGTAGCGCAGGACGACGGCCTCCCGTTGCCGGCGGGGTAGCTCACGCAGCGCCTGCACGACCGCGGCCCGTTCGACCAGAGAGTAGGCCCCCTCCTCCGCGCTGGCGGCGTCGGGCATCGGCTTGGGCGCGTGCTTGAGGGCGACGAGGCGCCGCCGCAGCGTCGAGCGGGCGAGGTTGACGACGGTCTGCCGGAGGTAGGCGAGTGCCTTGTCCTTGTCCTGCAGGCGGCCCCACGCGGCGTGCACGCGGATGTACGCGTCCTGCACGACCTCCTCGCACAGGCCGATGTCATCGAGCAACAGGGCGGCGAGCCGGACGAGCGAGCGGTAGTGCTCGGAATACAGCGCGGTGAGGGCCTGGTCGGCATCCCTGGCAACGGCGCTACGGGCGGCGTCGCTCCGCGCAGGCACGGGCCGCCACCCTTCCACCAAGGTCATGGGCGCAGTCACGACATTTCTGACGCTGACCGAGCCGTGTGGGTTGTCTCCACCGTTCTACCGCTTTGACCCCAGAGGAGACAGGCTTCTCGCGGAAGCCATGCCTGTCGGCCTTGGAACTGCGCGCCGAAGTCCGCGGAGCCCGCTGTGTGAAGGGTTTCCGTCTCGCCGGCGGCGGCCGTGGCGACCGGCCTGGCCGGCCGACGGCGATGTCCGAGCGGGCCCCCTCACTTCCGCGCGACCGAGCGGGCGCCCATCGATGACACTTGCGATGCCGCTCGCCCGCCCGACTGCCGGAGGTAGACGTGAAGGACATCCTCGACGCCATCCTTGCCGAGGCGGCCCCCGCCGAGACCCGGGAGAAGGAGTTCGGCGCACTCGCCGTTCCGGAGTCATACCGGGGCATGGTGGTCCGCAAGGACGAGACGGCCATGTTCGACGGGATGGCCACCCAGGACAAGGACCCCCGCCGGTCGCTGCACCTGGACGAGGTGGCCACCCCCGAGGTCGGCCCGGGCGAGGCGCTGGTCGCGGTGATGGCGTCGTCGATCAACTACAACACCGTCTGGACGTCGATCTTCGAGCCGATGTCGACGTTCGGCTTCCTGGAGCGGTACGGCCGCACGTCGCCGCTGGCGAAGCGCCACGACCTGCCCTACCACGTCGTCGGCTCGGACCTGGCCGGCGTCATCCTGCGCACCGGCCCCGGGGTGCACGCCTGGAAGCCGGGCGACGAGGTGGTGGCGCACTGCCTGTCGGTCGAGCTGGAGCGGCCCGAGGGCCACGACGACACCATGATCGACCCGGAGCAGCGAATCTGGGGGTTCGAGACCAACTTCGGCGGCCTGGCCGAGCTCGCGCTGGTGAAGGCCAACCAGCTGATGCCGAAGCCGGACCACCTGAGCTGGGAGGAGGCCGCGAGCCCCGGCCTGGTCAACTCGACCGCGTACCGGCAGCTCGTCTCCCGCAACGGGGCGTCGATGAAGCAGGGCGACATCGTGCTGATCTGGGGCGCCTCCGGCGGGCTGGGCTCGTACGCCACCCAGATGGCTCTCAACGGCGGGGGGATCCCGGTCTGCGTGGTGTCGTCGCCGGAGAAGGCCGAGATCTGCCGGTCGCTCGGCGCCGACCTGGTCATCGACCGCGCAGCCGAGGGCTACCGGTTCTGGCGCGACGAGCACACCCAGAACCCGAAGGAGTGGCAGCGGTTCGGCAAGCGGATCCGCGAGCTGACGGGCGGCGAGGACCCGGACATCGTGTTCGAGCACCCGGGCCGGGAGACCTTCGGCGCCTCGGTCTATGTCGCCCGCCGTGGTGGCGTGATCGTCACGTGCGCGTCGACGAGTGGATTCATGCACAGCTACGACAACCGTTACCTGTGGATGAACCTCAAGCGCATCATCGGTTCGCATTTCGCGAACTACCGGGAGGCGTGGGCGGCGAACCGGCTCATCGCTCGAGGTCTGATTCATCCGACTTTGTCCCGTGTTTACCCGTTGGACGCGACCGGTCAGGCCACATACGACGTCCACCGCAACGTCCACCAGGGCAAGGTCGGCGTCCTCTGCCTCGCGCCGCGTGAAGGCCTCGGCATCCGTGACCAGGCCTTCCGTGACCGCCACGTCACCGCGATCAACCGCTTCCGCGGGGTCTGACGCGCCGACCGGCGGCGGCCGCGGCGGCGACCGCCGACCGGCCATGCCGGGCGTATCAGGATGATCGCGGCGGGTTGCTCGTGCGGTGGAATCGGCCGTTCCGAAGTGTCCAACTGAAGGGGAGGGGGTGATGCACGGCGCGGAGGCCAGGACGGTAAGGTGGCGGCTGTGACTAGCCACGCCCCCGTCTGGAATGCAGGTCTCTCATGACCGAGCACTCCGATCTCATCCCGATGGCCGGCGAGGGCGAGGGCTCCCCCGGCTTCGATCTGGTTCGCCGCGGCTACGACCCTCATCAGGTCAACTCTCACGTTGCCTGGTTGATGGAGCAGCTGCGGGAGGCCGAGGCGCATCGCGCCGCGGCCGAGGCCGCCGCGTCGGAGGCCGCCGCCGAGGCCGCGCGCATCCGTGACGATCTCGCCTCGGGTCGGCCCGCCTGGGACGACTTCGGTGGGCGCATCACCCAGATCCTCATGCTCGCCGAGGAAGAGGCCGCGACCGTCCGCGCCGAGCGGACCCGGGACGCCGAGACGCAGCTCGAGGAGGCCCGGCGGATCGTCTCCGACGCCGAGCACACCCGCGACCGCACGCTGCGCGAGGCGGACGAGCAGGCGGCCGGGATCGTGTCGACCGCGCGCGGCGAGGCCGAGCACATCATCGACACCTCCCGCAACAAGGCGCACAAGCTGGAAGGCGAGTCGCAACAGCGGCTGACCGAGCTGGAGCGCCAGCGCGACCAGGTCACCTCCCAGCTCGGCGCGCTGCGTGACCAGGTCACCTCGCAGCTGTCCGCGCTGCGCAACCAGCTCGCCGCCGCCACCGCCGCGATCGAGCTTCCCGGCACCGAAGAGGCCAAGGCCGTCGCCGCCAAGGCCGGCTCGCGCATCTGAGCTGAGTCCGCCGCCTGCCGCCCGCGGGAGCGCCGCTCGCGCGGCGCGTTCCCCGGCGGCGGGACGGCGCGACGTCACCTGCCGTCAGTACGGCGCCCGGTACGGCCGGGCGCCGGCTCGGCGTCGTTGCCAGCAGGGTGTGTGCCAGTGCCGGCGGCGCTCCGTCTGCCCGGTCGGCCAGGCGACCACGTGCGGCACGCCCAGGGCGATCTCATGGTCACAGCCCGGGCAGCGGTACGCCTTCGTGCTGGCGGCCCCGGTCACCGGCCGGGCCGCCCACTCCTGCCCGTCGACCTCCACGGTGTCGACCAGCCAGGCCGGCCGCACGTCCTCGGCCGGCGCCGCCGGCGCGCGCCCGGAGCGCCGGGAACCGGCACGCCCAGAGCCCTCGCCCGCCCGCGTCCGCCGCGGGCTCACCGCGGCCGCCGCGACCGCTGGCACACGACGATCGCCCGCTCTCCCAGCACTACTTGCGCAGGCGGTCGCCGCCGGAGCCCCCGCCCGGGGCGGAGCCGTTGCCCGGGGCGGCCTCGTCCACCCGGCCGATCACCTCGCCGTCGACGACGCGGCCGCCACCACCGAACTTTCCCAGGCCACCCACACCGGGCACCCGCCCGAAGGCGGCGGTCGCGATCGTCGTCGCGACCTTGGCCCGGCGTAGCACGCCGGCGGGGCTGGCGAGCGCGGACGACGCCCCGATGAGCGCGTGGAAGGCCCGGTCGCTGCCGCGCCAGTGCTCGCGCAGGATCGGCTCGCCGGCCCCGACGACCAGCCGGCGGAACGCGAACGCGACCACGGCGACGTCGTCGAGCTGCCCGATGAGCGGCACCATGTTCGTGAGCTTGTTCTTGGGCGACACGAGGTAGGCGAGAGCGGCACCGGCCTCTAGCTTGGCCTGCTGCGGCACGCGCGGATCGGCGACCACCCCGCGCAGCATGAGCACCAGGTCCGGCAGGAACGTCGCGACCTCCCGGCCGAACGTGCGCACCCCGTCCTTGTCGAGCGAGACCATCGGCCGACCTTCCTCCCCGCCCCACCTACCGCGCCGCGCAGGCGAGCTGTGGTCACCATGACGCCGAGGCACCAGCCAGGCACCGGCACTGCGGCCGGACCAAACCGGCCGGACCCGCACCGGCCGGACCACACCGGCCCGACGCCACCTGACGACCATCCTAGAACGGGCGTACGACCACACAGCGCTCCGTCGACATGCTCCGGCCCAGGCCCCCGCCGATCCGCCGCGCCCGGCACCGGGCGGCGCACGCCGTCCCAGGTGGCGGGCGCGAGGCGCCGTGGGGACACTCCCGTCGACGGCGGTGCCACGACGACGAGCCGGCCGCGCGGGCTCGGCCGCCGGGGCGACGGAGGCGCTCCACGCATGGCACTCTTCCTGGCGATCACGAGCCTGTCCGTCATCAATCTGGGAGAATTCGTTCCGCGGGAGCCTCTGCGGGAGCGCGGGCGCCGGTGACGCGGACACGACTCGACAGGGAGCTGGCATGGGTCTCGACCTGACGACGGTGGCGGTGGTCGGCCTCGGCACGATGGGCGCCGGCATCGCCGAGGTGCTCGCACGCGCCGGCATCACGGTGATCGGCGTGGAGAAGGACGACGCCGGGCTGGAGCGCGGGCGCGGCCACCTGGCGCACTCGACCGAGCGGGCGGTCCGCGGCGGCAAACTGACCGGCCCCGAGCGCGACGCCGTGCTCGGCCGCATCCGGACCGGCACCGACCTCGCCGCGGTCGCGCCGGCGGGGCTCGTCATCGAGGCGATCGACGAGGACCTCGACGCGAAGAAGACGCTGCTCGCGCAGCTGGAGCAGCTCTGCGCTCCCGAGACCATCTTCGCGACCAACACCAGCTCGCTGTCGGTCACCGAGCTCGCCGCGGCGACGGGCCGGCCCGCCCGGGTGGTGGGCACCCACTGGTTCAACCCGGCGCCCGTGATGGGCCTCGTCGAGATCATCAGTACCGTCGTCACCGACCCGGCCGCGCTCGTCGACGTCACCGGGCTCGTCGAGCGGGTCGGCAAGAGCGCGGTGACCGCCGGCGACCGCGCCGGCTTCATCGTCGACGCACTGATGTTCGGCTACCTCAACAACGCGGTGCGCATGCTGGAGGCCCGGTACGCGACCCGCGAGGACATCGACGCCGCGATGCGCTTCGGCTGCGGCCACCCGATGGGCCCGCTCGCGCTGCTCGACCTCATCGGCCTCGACACCGCCTACGCCGTCCTCGACTCGATCTACCACACCTCGCGTGACCACCTGCACGCGCCGGCGCCGCTGCTCAAGCAGCTGATCACGGCCGGCATGCTGGGCCGCAAGACCGGCCGCGGCTTCTACACCTACGCCGCCCCCGACTCCCCCGAGGTCGTCGACCCTGCGCCGCCCTCGTCCGTCGCCGGCGCCGACGCCCGGCCCGTGCGCACCGTCGGCGTCGTCGGCACCGGGACGATGGCCGGCGGGATCGCGGAGGTGCTGGCGAAGTCCGGCTACGACGTCATCGTCCGGGCCCGCACCGACGAGAAGGTGGCGGCCGTGCTCCGGCGGATCGCGTCGTCGCTGGAGAAGTCCGTCGCCAAGGGCCGGGTGTCCGCCGAGGACCGCGACGCCTCGCTCGCCCGGCTGCGCGGCACCACGGATCTCGCGGACCTGGCCGAGGCCGACCTGCTCATCGAGGCGGTCGTCGAGGACCTGGCCGTCAAGCGGGAGCTGTTCACCGACCTCGACAAGGTCGCGAAGCCGGGCGCGGTGCTGGCCACCACCACCTCGTCGCTGCCCGTCGTGGAGTGCGCCGCGGCGACCGGCCGGCCCGCCGACGTCGTCGGCATGCACTGGTTCAACCCGGCGCCAGCGATGAAGCTCGTCGAGGTCGTGCCGACGGTGCTCACCGCGCCCGACGTCGTCGCGACCGTGCTCGCCGTCGCCAGGTCCGCCCGCAAGCACCCGGTGACCTGCGCCGACCGCGCCGGCTTCATCGTCAACGCGCTGCTGTTCCCGTACCTGAACGACGCCGTGCGGATGCTGGAGACGCACTACGCGACCGTCGAGGACATCGACACCGCGATGAAGGTCGGCTGTGGGCACCCGATGGGCCCGTTCGAGCTGGCCGACGTCGTCGGGCTGGACGTGACGCTGGCGATCCAGCGCACCCTGTACCTGGAGTTCCGCGAACCCGGCTACGCCCCGGCGCCGCTGCTGGAGCACCTCGTCCGCGCCGGCTTCCTGGGCCGCAAGACCAAGCGCGGCTTCCACCGGCAGTGACACTGGTTCGCTCCGTGCGGGCACGGCACTACGGCCCCGTCCTTGCTTCGCTGCGGACGTGACCTCCGCGCCGCGGGGGTTCCTGCCGGATCGGCGGAGCTTGCGTAGCCGAGCTCGCGGGGCGCTTCGCTTCGCTCGTGGCGGGGTGCGTCAGAAGAGGGTGGGGATGGAGGGTTCCAGGCCGCGTAGGGCGTCGTAGTTCACCGTTACGGCGGCCAGGCCGCGGTCGGTGGCCAGGCGGCGGGCCTGCGGGGTGATCGACTGGGCTACCAGGATGCCGTGGACGGGGTGCGCGAGGCCGGGATCCTCGGTCATCCGGGTGACGTAGCGGGTCAGCTGCTCGACGCCGTCGATCTCGCCTTTACGCTTGATCTCGACGGCGACCGTCGAGCCGTCGCCCGCGAGGCAGAGCAGGTCGACGGGGCCGATCCCGGTCTCGTACTCGCGACGCACCAGCTTGAGGTCGTCCCGGATCGCGTCCGGCCGGTCGGCGAGCAGCACCTGCAGATGCGCCTCGACGCCGTCCTTCTGCAGCCCGGGGTCGACGCCGAGCTCGTGCGTGGTGTCGTGCAGCACCTCTTCGATGGTGATCAGCAACGACTCGTCGGCCTTGTTGGTGACGCGCCAGCGGCCCTCGCCCTCGTTGAGGACGCATGGCGGGCTCATCCAGTTGAGCGGCTTGTAGGCGCGACCATCCGCGTGGATCGAGACCGACCCGTCGGCCTTGACCAGCAGCAGCCGCACAGCGCTTGGAAGGTGGGCGTTGAGCCGCCCGACGTAGTCCACGCTGCACCGAGCGATCACGAGGCGCATTGCGTCACGTTATCGCGGAGTCGCCCCTGTTCCCGGTTTGGGTGATGGCTGGCGCGGATGCGTGCGCCGCCGCCACCAGATCGTCCAGCAACGCCTTGCGTCCGGCGTAGCGGGTCGTGAGCCGGTCCGCGTCCTCGGCCGGCAGGCGGCCCAGTCGGACCGGGTCGCTGTTGTCCGCCATGTCGGCGCGCTTCACCACGACCGCCACCGGGTTGGTCGCCACCCTGCCCAGATAGGCCTCGGTGGGCTCACCCTCGCGCTTCGACAAGGCATCCACGGCCGCGACGACCTGTGGCGGGTATCCGCGAGCCACGAGCTCCTCGAGCGTCACCGAGGTGTCCTCGACGAGGTCGTGCAGCAGCGCGGCGAGCTGCGCGTGCACCGGATCCACCCCGGCGGCCGGCGCGGTGCGCTCGACGGTGGCCCGCACCCGCATCGGATGACCGATGTACTCCTCGCCCGCCTTGTCGAGCTGGCCGGCGTGCATCGTCGTGGCGAAGGCGGCCGTCTCCTCGATCGTGGGCACCATCGAGGAGGTCGGACCGGCCGCTGCCCCATCGCGTTCGGGACGCACACTGCGCTCCATGCCGCCCACGTTAGCCACCCGAGGTGAACGGCCCGTCGACCCGGCCGGCAGGCAGCGGGCCGACCGGGGCTTCGAGGTCGCCCGCCGGTCCCGAACTCCGCCCTTCGCGGGCGCCGCTCAACCCGGGCCGATGGACTCCCGGCTCGCGGCGCACGGAGACGCATGACGGTGGCGCCGACAGGGAAGGTGCGGGGAATGCCGGAGCAGACGCTGGATGAGCCTCTATCAGGTGATGGACAGTCGATACGCCGGCGTAGGGCAGGAAGACCCAGGGGGCAGGCTCTACCATCGCCTTCTGTGGAGCATTTCGTCGTGGCCGGTGGATCGAGGCTCGTTGGCGAGATCACGGTCCCCGGGGCGAAGAACTCCGTCCTGAAGCTGATGGCCGCGAGCCTGCTCGCCCCCGGCACGACGACCCTCACCGCGGTGCCGGCCATCCTCGACGTCGGAGTCATGGGCGACGTGCTGACCGCGCTCGGCGCGACGGTGCGCCGGGACCCGGCCGCCGGCTCGATGACCATCGACATCCCGGACACGCCCGGGGCCGACGCGGACCCCGCGCTGGTCCGCCGGATCCGCGCCTCGGTCGCGATCCTCGGGCCCCTGGTCGGCCGGCGGGGTGAGGCGCGGGTGGCACTGCCGGGTGGCGACGCCATCGGCTCCCGTGCCCTCGACATGCACATGAACGGGCTGCGTCGCCTCGGAGCAGTCGTCGACATCGAGGATGGCGCCCTCGTGGCCCGGTCCGCCGGCCGGCTGCAGGGCGCCGCGATCTGGCTCGACTTCCCCAGCGTCGGCGCCACCGAGAACCTGCTAATGGCCGGCGTCGTCGCCAAGGGAACGACCGTCATCGACAACGCCGCCCGCGAGCCGGAGATCGCGGATCTGTGCGCGTTCCTCATCGAGATGGGCGCGCGCATCGACGGCGTCGGCGGCTCGACGCTGGTGATCGAGGGCGTCGACGAACTGCGCCCGGTCGCCCACGAGACGGTGCCGGACCGGATCGTCGCCGGCACCTACGCGATCGGCGCGGTGATGACCCGCGGCGACGTCATGATCCGGCACGGACGAGCCGAGCACCTCGGCATCGTGCTCGAGAAGCTGGCGGCCGCCGGGGCGACGGTCGAGGTCGGCGCCGACGGGTTCCGGGTCGCCGCCGAGGACCAGCCGCGTTCGATCGACGTCGTCACGCTGCCCTATCCCGGCTTCCCGACCGACCTGCTTCCGCAGGTGATCGCGCTCGAGGCCGTCAGCCAGGGCATCTCGCTCATCACCGAGAACGTCTTCGAGAGCCGCTTCATGTTCTGCCGCGAACTGCTCCGGCTGGGCGCCCAACTGCGTACCGACGGGCATCACGTCGTCGTCCGGCCTACCTCCCGACTGACGGGCGCGTCGGTCGTCGCCTCCGACGTACGCGCCGGAGCGGGCCTGGTGCTTGCCGGGCTGGTCGCCGAGGGCACGACCGAGGTGCACGAGGTGCACCACATCGACCGCGGCTACGCGGACTTCGTGGAGAACCTGCGCGCGCTCGGCGTCGACATCCGCCGCGAGCACGCCACCGCAGCCGCCTGAGCCGCCGGCCGCGCGGTTCGACAGGCGGTCCCGCGGGATCCGGTCAGAGTCCGCCCTGGCGGGGCGTCCCGCGGCACCCGTCGGCCGCCACCGTGGTGCGGTGACGCCCTGACGGACACCCGAAGACCACTCCGGTTGCGGGTGGGCCGGAGCCACCGCCCCACCGAGGAACCGCCGCCGCCCGCCCACCAATCGGCACGGGCGCGCATCGCTCGACTGGCGCATCGCCGCTTGCGGCCACGTAGCGTGGTGACAAACGGGGGCACGCGTCAGCAACCCGATACCGGGGCGGCACGCGGGGTGCCCGGCGACGGGGACGCCCGCCGGCGGCGGGGGCGCGAGCCAGCACCCCCGGAGACGTCAACCGGCCGGGACCTGTGCGATCCTGCCTTTCGATTGCACAGGCCTAAGGCCGTCGTCCCCGGGGCACTTCGGGGGAAGGTGTGGAGGCCGAACGGAGGCACGTGCTGGAGATGGACATACCGATGCCGGCGGGCTCTGACGGCGGTACCCGCGCCGCTGGCGCGCCCTGGACCACCTGGGTCGAGGATCGCCGCCGAATCGTGATTCCCGTCGCGTTCGGCGTGGCGATCCTGCTCGGCATCGTGATCGGCCTGGTCACCGCCACCTCACCCGCCGGGGACGACGCGGGCGGCGCCGCCGCAGTGACCGCTCCCGCGCGCCAGCCACCCGCACCGGCGATCTCCTGGGACGCCGGCACCGCCGCCGGGACGGGCAGGAACCTCGCCCTCGGCGACCAGTCCGCGATCGTCCGTACGGCGCTCGCCTGGGCTGTCGCCGACGACGCGCTCGCCAAGGCCGGGAAGCCGACGTGGTCGAAGGTCTATCTCGACGCGGGCTCGCCGGCCCCGGGCACCGCGAACGCCCAGGCGGCCACCACCCGGGCCGCGCTCACAGACCAGGCCATCACCATCCCACAGGGACTCAACTACGGCGCGGTCCGCGGTGCCGACGCAGCCCACGACCAGCTCTGGGCCGTCGGCAACGTCAATCCCGCGAATCCGGCCGTCCCGACGGCCGCGCCGGTAGACCACCTGTACCTCTGGGAGCGCATCGGCAGCGGACCGTGGACGGTGGTGGCGAGCGGGCCGACCGCCTGCGCCAAGATTCCGCCCCAGATGACGGCGGTCTGGGGTGCCAGCCCCAAACCATGCACCTCGTGACGCTTCCCTGACGTCGCGCCCCGTGGCCGCCGGTCGGGCGTGAGCCTGGCCACGGCGCCACGTTCGCCAGTCCAGCGTGATTGGTGGCAGTTCACTTGGCGGGCGCGTGGCGGGGTGACGCCGGTACGATTTCGCCGTTGGCCACGATCTGGGAGATGGCGCGTCACGGCGGCGCAGCCGCTGCGCGCCCTCCCCAAACGGCGAGGGGATGGCTGGCGATGGTCGACCAGGCCGGTCAGGGCACGGACAGCGCGGATACCCGCCCGGAGCGCGACCGGCCGTGGATCATTCGGACGTACGCGGGGCACTCCAGCGCGGCGGAGAGCAACGCGCTGTACCGGCGGAACCTCGCCAAGGGCCAGACCGGGCTGTCGGTCGCGTTCGATCTGCCCACGCAGACCGGTTACGACCCCGATCACCCGCTGGCCCGCGGCGAGGTCGGCAAGGTCGGCGTTCCCGTCGCGCATCTGGGCGACATGCGCGCGCTCTTCGAGGGCATCCCGCTCGACCGGATGAACACCTCGATGACCATCAACGCCACCGCGATGTGGCTGCTGGCGCTCTACCAGGTCGCCGCCGAGGAGCAGGGCGTCGACCCGGCCGCACTCAACGGCACGACCCAGAACGACATCATCAAGGAGTACCTGTCCCGCGGCACCTATGTGTTCCCGCCGGGACCGTCGCTTCGGCTGATCACCGACCTGATCGCGTACACGGTGACCGAGATCCCGAAGTGGAACCCGATCAACGTCTGTAGCTACCACCTGCAGGAGGCCGGCGCGACGCCGGTGCAGGAGCTGGCCTACTCGATCTGCACCGTGATCGCCGTGCTGGACGCGGTCGTCGCCGCCGGCCAGGTGCCGCAGGAGCGGATGGGCGACGTCTGCGCCCGCATCTCCTTCTTCGTCAACGCCGGGGTGCGTTTCGTCGAGGAGATGTGCAAGATGCGCGCCTTCGTGGTGCTCTGGGACGACCTGCTGCGCACCCGGTACGGCGTCGAGAACCCCAAGCACCGCCGGTTCCGCTACGGCGTGCAGGTCAACTCGCTCGGCCTGACCGAGGCGCAGCCGGAGAACAACGTCATCCGGATCGTTCTCGAGGCGCTGGGCGTGACCCTGTCGAAGGACGCCCGCTGCCGGGCGCTGCAGCTGCCGGCCTGGAACGAGGCGCTTGGCCTGCCCCGGCCGTGGGACCAGCAGTGGTCGCTGCGGATCCAGCAGATCCTGGCCCACGAGACGGACCTGCTCGAATACGAGGACATCTTCACCGGCTCGGTGGTCGTCGAGCGGCGGGTCGGCGAGCTCGTCGAGGCGGCCCGCGCCGAGATCGACCGGGTGCAGGCGATGGGTGGGGCGGTCGCCGCCGTCGAGTCCGGCTACATGAAGTCCCGGCTGGTCGGGTCGCAGGCCACTCGGCGGGCCAGGATCGAGAGCGGCGAGGACATCGTCGTCGGCGTCAACCGGTTCACCGAGACCGAGCCCAACCCGTTGCTGGCCGACCTGGACGCCGCCATCCAGACCGTCGACCCCGCGGTCGAGGAGGCGGCCCGGGTTGCGCTGGCCACCTGGAAGCAGGGCCGCGACCCGGTCGTCGTCGACGAGGCGCTGCTCGCGCTGCGCGAGGCGGCCAAGTCCGACGTCAACCTGGTCGCGGCGACGCTCAGCTGCGCTCGTGCCGGCGTGACGACGGGCGAGTGGTCGGAGGTCCTGCGCGAGGTCTTCGGCGAGTACCGGGCGCCCACCGGCGTGTCGGGCGCCGCGACGAGTGCCACCACGGCGGGCACGGCCGCAGGCGACGAGCTCTCCGCGGTGCGCGAGCGGGTCGCCGCGACCGGCCAGGAGCTGGGCCGCCGGCTGAAGGTCCTCATCGGCAAGCCCGGCCTCGACGGCCACTCCAACGGCGCCGAGCAGATCGCCGTGCGCGCCCGCGACGCCGGGTTCGAGGTCGTCTACCAGGGCATCCGGCTCACCCCTGAGCAGATCGTCGCCGCCGCCGTCCAGGAGGACGTCCACCTCGTCGGCCTGTCGATCCTCTCCGGCTCCCACCTGGAGCTGGTCCCCCAGGTCCTCGACGGCCTGCGTGCCGCCGGCGTGGGCGACATCCCCGTCGTCGTCGGCGGAATCATCCCCGACCGCGACGCGGACGCCCTGCGCACGGCCGGCGTCGCCGCCGTCTACACCCCCAAGGACTACGGCCTGACCCAGATCATGGCCGGCTTCGTCGACATCATCCGCACCGCGAACGACCTCCCCTGACGGCGCTCCGCCCGCCCGGCGCGGCGCCCAGCGGTGTCGGCGGGTCGGCGCCGTCAGCGGCCGAGCAGACGCATGTCGGCTTTCTCGTGACGGTCGCCGGCGGCCGACGTGAGGTTGTCGAGCCGGCCGACCTGCTCGGGGGTCAGCTCGTCGTCGTCGGCGGCGGCGTTCTCCTCGATCCGGGCGACCCGCTTGGTGCCGGGAAGCCGTGGCCCAGCGGGGAGAAGGCGACAAAACCGATGCCAAGCTCGCGCGTCACGGGCAGCACCGCCGCCTCCGGATCCCGCGTCCAGAGGGAGTACTCGGACTGGAGCGCGGCCAGCGGATGGACGGCGTGGGCTCGGCGGATCGTTACCGGTCCGGCTTGATCCGGCCCGCGGGACCCCGCTGATCGGGCCCGCGGGACCCCGCTGATCGGGCCCGCGAAACCCCACTGATCGGGCCCGCGGGACCCCGCTGATCCGGCCCGCGGGACCCCGCTGATCGGGCCGCAGGCCCCCTGGCACGGTGTGATCTCGGCCGGGCGGCCCGGGCGGCGCGCCGCGTCGTGGCCCTAGGGTGGGGGCATGACTGTCCATCTGACGCGGATTTACACCCGGACCGGGGATGACGGGACCACGGCTCTCGGGGACATGTCGCGAACGGTGAAGACGGATCCGCGGCTCGCGGCCTACGCGGACACGGACGAGACGAACGCGGCGCTCGGAGTCGCGCTGGCGCTGGGGAACCTCACGGATGACGTCCGGGAGGTGGTTCAGCAGGTCCAGAACGACCTGTTCGACGTCGGCGCGGACCTGTCGACGCCCGTGGTGCCCGAGCCCAAATACCCGCCGCTACGGGTCACTCAGGCCTACGTGGACCGGCTGGAGGCGGCCTGCGACCGGTTCAACGAGGACCTGCCGAATCTGGACTCGTTCATCCTGCCGGGAGGCACCGCCGGCGCCGCGCTGCTGCACGTCGCCCGGACGGTCTCCCGGCGGGCGGAGCGCAGCGTCTGGGCGCTGCTGGCCGTCGACGCGGAGCGGACGAACCCGCTGACCGCCCAGTACCTCAATCGCCTCTCCGACCTGCTCTTCATCCTCAGCCGGGTCGCCAACCCAGGTGGCGACATCAGGTGGAAGCCCGGCGGGAACGCCTGAACCGCACGTCAGGCGACGAGACGTCGGCTTCCAGCGGTTGGGGCGCCTTCCAGCGGTTGGGGCGCCGCGACCGCGAACGACTACCCGGGGCTGACCGCGCCGGGGCCCGACCGAGGCCGCTGACAGCGGGGCCCGTCCGGCCGGCGGCAACGATGATCGCCAGATGTGTATCCGAATCCGAGCTGCCGAGCCCCATCCGTTCGGATTCCCGTACACATCTGGCGATCATGCGGGGAGACAGCGCGATAAGCGTCTCGTCGGTGGCGAATTAGCTGGATCTCGACGAACCGCTTGCGCGTCAGGCTGGCCAGGTCCAGGGCTGGGACCTCGCGCAGGGTGCAGCTCGGCGTCAGTCCGGGCCCACGAGTTCTGCTGGGCCACCTGCGCCCCGAACTCGACGTGCTCGCGGACGGCCCGCCACCGGTTTGCCGAAACGGCGACGGCGGGGCGCGTTCGTGGTGAACGCGCCCCGCCGTGGACAACCAGCCGTCGAACGCGCCGTCACGCCGCCTTGGGAGTGGCGGTCTCGGCGAGGATGCTCACGCCGTCCTTGGTGACGGAGATGAAGCCGCCGCCGATGGTGTAGAGGTGGTCGCCGGCGTCGGTCTCGACCTTGACGTCGCCGCCGTCCTTGAGGACGCCGAGCAGCGGAACGTGCCGCGGCCAGACGCCGAGGTCGCCGTCGGTGGTCGTGGCGAGGACGAAGTTCGCCTCACCGGACCAGACCTCCTCCTCCGGCGACACGATCGCGACGCGCATCGTCGCCATTACAGGTTCTCCGCGTTCTTCTGCGCGTCCTCGATCCCGCCGCACATGAAGAAGGCCTGCTCGGGCAGGTGGTCGAACTCGCCCTGGGTCATCCGCTTGAACGAGTCGATCGTCTCCGCGACCGGGACGAACTTGCCGGGGATGCCGGTGAACTGCTCGGCGACGAAGAACGGCTGCGACAGGAACCGCTGGATCCGCCGGGCCCGCCGGACGAGGACCTTGTCCTCCTCAGAGAGCTCGTCGATGCCGAGGATGGCGATGATGTCCTGCAGGTCCTTGTAGCGCTGCAGGATCCGCTGCACCTCGCGAGCGGTGTCGTAGTGCTCCTGGCCGACGTACCGGGCGTCCAGGATCCGGGAGGTCGACTCGAGCGGGCTCACCGCCGGGTAGATGCCGAGGTCCGAGATCGACCGGTCGAGCACCGTCTGGGCGTCGAGGTGGGTGAACGTCGTCGCCGGCGCCGGGTCGGTGAGGTCGTCGGCAGGCACGTAGATGGCCTGCAGCGAGGTGATGGAGTGGCCTCGGGTCGAGGTGATCCGCTCCTGCAGCACGCCCATCTCGTCGGCGAGGGTCGGCTGGTAGCCCACGGCGGACGGCATCCGGCCGAGCAGCGTCGACACCTCGGAGCCGGCCTGGGTGAACCGGAAGATGTTGTCGATGAACAGCAGCACGTCCTGCTTCTGGACGTCCCGGAAGTACTCGGCCATCGTCAGCGCGGCCAGGGCGACCCGCAGCCGGGTACCCGGCGGCTCGTCCATCTGGCCGAAGACCAGCGCCGTGTCCTCGATGACGCCGGCCTCGGTCATCTCCAGGAAGAGGTCGTTGCCCTCGCGGGTGCGCTCGCCGACGCCGGCGAACACGGAGACGCCACCGAACTCCTTGGCGACTCGCCGGATCATCTCCTGGATGATGACGGTCTTGCCGACGCCGGCACCGCCGAACAGGCCGATCTTGCCGCCGCGCACGTACGGGGCGAGCAGGTCGATGACCTTGATGCCGGTCTCGAACATCTCGGTCTTGGACTCGAGCTGGTCGAACGCCGGGGCGGTGGCGTGGATCGGCCGGTAGGCCTCGGCGTCGACGGAATCGACGTCGAGCGGCTGGCCCAGCACGTTGAACACGTGCCCCTTGGTGGCGTCGCCGACCGGCACCGAGATCGGCGCGCCGGTGGCCTTGACCGGGGCGCCGCGGACCAGGCCGTCGGTCTGCTGCATCGAGATCGCGCGGACGGTGTTGTCCCCGATGTGCTGCGCGACCTCGAGGGTGAGCGTGGCGGTCTCGTCGCCAAGCGTGCGCTCGACGTGCAGCGCGTGGTAGATCTCCGGGAGCTCCTCCGGAGCGAACTCGACGTCGACAACCGGGCCGATGACTCGGGCGACCCGGCCGATCCCCGTCGAGCTGGTGGTGACGGTCATGGCGTCCTCGATCTTCACTAGAGCGCCGAAGGGCGCGTACTGCGACTTCTCCGCGCCCTCGGCCACCCACGGCGTCAGGCAGTCTGCTTCAGTTCAAGGTCAGTGGTGCTGAAGGCTGGAGGCCGGCGGCCCAACGAGGCATCTTCGACCCCGCTGTGGTACTTGTCCCCACCTACGATGCCCTACGGAGGCGATCCCGGCACCTCTCCCGTCACCAGGCGGGATGCCGGGATTCCGTCTCCGGCGCGCTAGCCGGCGTCCGCCAGCGCGTTCGCGCCGCCGACGATCTCCGAGATCTCCTGGGTGATCGCTTCCTGGCGGGCACGGTTGGCCAGCCGGGTGTAGGTGCGGATCAGCTCCTCGGCGTTGTCCGTCGCCGACTTCATCGCCCGCTGCCGGGACGCCGACTCCGACGCGGCCGCCTCCAGCAGCGCGACGTAGAGCCGGCTCTCGACGTAGCGGGGCAGCAGCGCGTCGAGCACCCCCTCCGCCGACGGCTCGAACTCGTACACGGGCAACGGGCCGTCCGCCGGCGCCTCGGTGGTCTCCTCGAAGACCATCGGCAGCAGCCGGTGCGCCTCGGGCGTCTGCGTCATCGCGCTGACGTACTCGGTGTAGACGATGTGGATCTCGCCCACGCCGCCCTCGGCCTCGCCGGCGGTGAACGCGGTCAACAGCTCGTCCGCGATCGCCTTCGCGTCCGCGTACGTCGGCTGCTCGGTGAACCCGGTGAACTCGCCGGCGATGTCGCGGCCGCGGAACCGGTAGTACGTGACCGCCTTGCGGCCGACCGCGTACAGCGCCACCGACTTGCCCTCGTCGGCGAGCAGCTCCATGAGCTCACCCGCCTGGCGCAGCGCGTTGGCGCTGTAGCCGCCGGCCAGGCCGCGGTCGGAGGTCACGACGACCACCGCGGCCCGGGTCACCTCGGACCGCTCGGTGGTCAACGGGTGATGGACGGTCGACTGCGACGCTACCGCGCTGATCACCCGGGTGATCTCGGCCGCGTACGGCCGGGACGCCGCGACCCGCGCGCGGGCCTTGGCGATCCGGGACGCCGCGATCAGCTCCATCGCCCGGGTGATCTTCTTCGTCGACTGGACCGTGCGGACGCGCCGCCGGTACTCGCGAAGCTGGCCTGCCATCCGGTCAGGCCTTCTCGGCCGGCTTCGGGCGGTGAACCCGGATAGCCTCCTGCTCGATCTCCCCCGGCTCAAGCGCCTCGGGAGCGGCCTCGTTGACCAGCGGCTGGCCGGAGGCGAGGGTGAACTGCGCCTTGAACTCGCCGATCGCCTTCTCCAGGTCGGCCACGGTCGACTCCTCGAGCTTGCCCGTGGCGAGCAACACCTCGTAGATGCCCGGGTAGGACCGGCCGACGAAGTCGAGGAACTCGGTCTCGAACCGGCGGACCTCCCCGACGGGGACCTCGTCGAGCTTGCCGGTGGTGCCGGCCCAGACCGACACGACCTGCCGGTCGACGGCGAACGGCTGGTTCTGCGGCTGCTTGAGCAGCTCGACCAGCCGCGACCCGCGGGCCAGCTGGTCGCGCGACGCCTTGTCCAGGTCCGAGCCGAAGGACGCGAACGACTCCAGCTCGCGGTACTGCGCCAGGTCGAGGCGAAGACGCCCGGCGACCGACTTCATCGCCTTGACCTGCGCCGAGCCGCCGACCCGGGAGACCGACGTGCCGACGTTGATGGCCGGCCGCACGCCCTGGTTGAACAGGTCCGACTCCAGGAAGATCTGGCCGTCGGTGATGGAGATGACGTTCGTCGGGATGTACGCCGAGATGTCGTTGCCCTTGGTCTCGATGATCGGCAGACCGGTCATCGAGCCGGCGCCGAGCTCGTCTGACAGCTTCGCGCAGCGCTCCAGCAGGCGGGAGTGCAAGTAGAAGACGTCGCCCGGGTAGGCCTCGCGGCCCGGCGGGCGGCGCAGCAGCAGCGAGATGGCGCGGTACGCCTCGGCCTGCTTCGACAGGTCGTCGAACACGATCAGCGCGTGCTGGCCGTTGTACATCCAGTGCTGGCCGATCGCCGAGCCGGTGTACGGGGCGATGTACTTGAAGCCGGCCGGCTCGTCCGCGGGGGCCGCGACGATGGTGGTGTACGCCAGCGCGCCGGTCTCCTCCAGCGTGTTGACGACCTCACGAATGGTCGACTTCTTCTGGCCGATGGCGACGTAGACGCACTTGACCTGCTTCTTCGGGTCGCCGCTCTCCCAGTTCGCCCGCTGGTTGATGATCGCGTCGATGGCAACGGTGGTCTTGCCCGTCTGCCGGTCACCGATGATCAGCTGCCGCTGGCCCCGGCCGATCGCGGTCATCGCGTCGATGGCCTTGATGCCGGTCTGCAGCGGCTCCTTGACGGGCTGGCGCTGCACGACGGTCGGCGCCTGCAGCTCCAGGGCACGCTCGGCCTCGGCCTCGACCGGGCCGAGGCCGTCGATCGGGCGGCCCAGCGGGTCGACGACCCGGCCGAGGTAGCCGTCGCCCACCGGGACGGACAGGATGCGCCCGGTCCGGCGAACCTCCTGGCCCTCCTCGATGTGCGAGCCCTCGCCCAGGATGACGCTGCCGATCTCGCCGACCTCGAGGTTGAGGGCGAGGCCGAGCACGCCGCCGGAGAACTCCAGCAGCTCGTTGGTCATCGTGTGCGGGAGGCCCTCGACCCGGGCGATCCCGTCACCGGTGAGGATGACGCGGCCGACCTCCTCCCGGTCGGCGGAGGTGGCCTGGAACGACTCGACGTAGTCCCGGAGGGCGTCGCGAATCTCCTCCGGCCGGATGGTCAGCTCAGTCATCGCTTCGGTCCTTCATTGCGGGCCTGAGAAAACGGCTGCCCGCGTGGGTCTGTCCGCCCTCGGAGAGGACGGCGGGTACGGAGCCGGCCTTGGTCGAGACCGGAGCGATCGATTCGGAGCAGGCGCGGAACGCGACACCGCGCCGCCGGCGGGAACCGCCGACGGCGTGGCCGCGCACCTGGGTCGTCATGCTCACCGGCGCTACCGCGCCAGGGCCTGGCGGGCGGCGGTGAGCCGACGCAGCACGGACCCGTCGACCATCTCGTCGCCGACCCGGACGACGACGCCGCCGAGCACGGTGGGGTCGAGATCGGTCTGCACCTGGATCTCCCGGCCGAAGTACCGGGACAGCGCGGCCCGCAGCCGGGTGAGCTGGCCGGCGTCCAGCATGACGGCCGTGCGCACGACGGCGACGACCCGGTCGCGCCGGGCCGCGGCGATCCGGCTGAACTGCTCGATCCGCCGGGACAGGTCGCCGAACTCCCGGTCCGCCACGGCCTGCTTGGCCAGCCGCACCGTCACCGGCTGCGCCTTGCCGGCCAGGAGGCGCTCGACGAGCGCCTCCTTCGCCGCCGGCGGCGCGGCCGGGTCGGTCAGGGCCAGCGAAAGGGCGGCGTTGCGGTCGAGGATCCGGCCGAACCGGAACAGCTCGTCCTCGACCTCGTCGAGGGCGCCCGCGGTCTCGGCGTCGACGAGCAGCGCCTCCACGGACAGTTCGATCAGGCCGAGCCGCAGGTCCAGCGGACGGGTCCAGCGACGCGCGACGGCCGCCTTGACGACGATGAGCGTCGCCGCGTCGAGCCGAGTGGCGAACAGCCGGTCCGCCAGGCTTTCCCGAGCGCCGGCGGGCACGCTCGAGTCGGCGAGCGCACGCCGCAGCGTGAGGTCCGCGCCAAGCAGGTCGGCGACGGCCCGCAGCTCAGCCGCGATCCGCCCGGAGTCCGGCCGGGGCGCGGCCACCGCCGTCCCACCAGCCGGTGGGACCGCGGTCACCTGGTCGAGCGTGGCCCGCGCCGCGGCGAGAGCCGCCCGGCTGGGTCCCTCCACCGTCAGCCCCCCGACCCGGCGGGCGCGGGAGCCGCGTCACCGGAGGCGTCGAGCGCCGAGATGAAGTCGTCGATCAGCCGTGCGTGCTCGTCGGGCCGGGCGAGCTCGTGCCCCACGATCTTGGTGGCAAGCTCGAGGGCGACCCCGCCCAGCTCGGCGCGCAGCGAGTTGACGATCTGCGACCGCTCCGCGGCCAGCTGGGTCTCCCCGCGGGCCCGGATCTCGGCGACCTCACGGTCGGCCTGGGCGCGCAGGTCCGCCACGATCTGACGGCCCTGCACCGTCGCCTCGTCGCGAATCCGGGACGCCTCGGCGCGAGCCTCGGCGAGCTGCTCGCGGTACTGCTCCAGCAGGGCCTGCGCCTCGACCTGGGCGGCCTCGGCGCGCGCCAGGCCACCCTCGATGCGCTCGGTCCGTTCCGCGTAGAACTTCTGGATCTGGGGCTTGACCTTCCAGAAGAAGAACGCGACGAGCAGGCCGAACGAAACAATGCCGATGATGAGCTCGCCCAGGGGCGGAACCAGGACGTTTTCGTCGTCCGAGTGATCCGCGGCGGCGAGCAGGACAGTCTGCGTAACGCTCACGCTCGCCATCGGTTTACTTGAAGATGAACGGAACGACGAAACCGATCAGGGCGAGCGCCTCGACCAGGGCGAATCCGATGAGCATGTACCGGAACGCGACCTGCTCGGCCTCCGGCTGCCGGGCGATGGCCTGCACGCCCAGACCGAAGATGAGTCCGATACCAATACCCGGGCCGATGGCGGCGAGACCATACGCCACCGAGCCGAGGTCACCGCTCACGGCGTCAGCAGCCGCGAGATACAGCGATGAAGCCATCTCAGGTGTTCCTTATCCTGTCGGGCACCGGGACTCCCGGTGCGGGTCGGGGTGTCCGAAAACTCAGGAGTGCGCCGCGACGGCCGCGACCGGCGCGGCTTCGGGCTCGGGCGCCTCGACGCCGTGCTCGGCGTGCGCGTCGTCGTGACCGCCGCCGTGGGCGGCGATCGCGCCACCGATGTACGCGGCCGTCAGCACGGTGATGATGTAGGCCTGCAGCAGGTCGATGACCAGCTCGAACGCGGTCATGATGATTGTCAGCAGGAACGAGAAGGCGCCGAACACGTACGGCGGCCGCTGGATGAGGTACTCCGCACCCAGCGAGAAGATCAGCAGCAGCATGTGGCCTGCGAACATGTTCGCGAAGAGCCGGACCGCCAGCGTGAAGGGCCGCACGATCAGCGTGGACAGGACCTCGATCGGCGCAAGGATGAGCCGGATCGGCAGCATCGCCTGCGGCGCCGGGTCGACCATCTCCTTGAAGTACGCGCCCGCGCCGTTCGCCCTGATGCCGACGACGTTGAAGATCACCCAGGTGATGATCGACAGCATCATCGGGATGGCGATGCGCGAGGTGGCCGGGAACTGGGCCACGGGGATGATGGCGAGCAGGTTGCAGACCGCGACGAAACAGAAGAGCACCATCAGGTACGGCGTGTAGCGCGGGCCGGTCTTGCCGATGATCTCGCGGGAGATCTGGCTGTCGATGAAGTCGTGAATCGACTCGGCGAAGTTCTGCAGACCGCGAGGGACGACCGAGGCGCGGCGGTACGCGAGCCAGAACAGGACACCGACGAACAGCGCCGCGAAGATCACCAGCGCGGTGGCCTTGTTCAGGTAGAAGTTGAACCCCAGGTCCAGGTCGAACCAGTGCGGCGGGTTGAAGACCGCGGTCGTCGGACCCTCGAAGCCCTCGTCACTAGCGGCGAGGACGGCCACGCAACACACCTCCATGATCCAAATTTCAACGCACGGTCACCGGCCGGCCCAGACCGACCCCACGGCGGAGGGAACCCCACCCTACCGGCAGCGTGAGCTCAGCCGCCCGAGTTGTACGCATGGTGAGCGCCGCCCGAGCTTAGAGACTAACGATGCCCGTGGCCCACGTACATGCGCGCAAGGCGCATGATCACGTGTCCTTCGGCCAGGCACACGGCCCGGCGGCAGACCCGTCTCCGGCGGGGCCGACAGCGCCGGCGCCCGGTACCGCGAATACTATCCACACCTTCGCCATCGCGGCACCCGCTGCGATCCCCCCTTGCGCCGGGTTCATCTACCCGTTGCCCCCGCGTTTCGGTCTGTTGTGACCCTCTTGGCGTTACGGGTGCGTGCAGACACATGGAGCGACATTTCGGGCAACGAACGATCCCTACGAACGCGCAGCGCATCCGGGCGGCCAGCCAGGGCGGCTACGGACCGCGACCACCGACACGCGGATGCGCCCGGCACGCCGGCTACGCACCGCCACCACCGACGCCCACGCCGACGCCGACGCGCGCGACACGACGAAGCGCCGGAGTGCGCGACACGACGACGGGCCCTGGACGAGTAAGCCCGAAGCGTGCCCGGGCCGGTGGCCGGCGCGGCCGCCCGGTCGAGCCGGCCGTCGAGTCATGAGTAGTGGGCCGAAAACGGCGGCCTGGCCCCATAGGTCCTGCCCAGATCACCTGAATCGCCAGGTCGGCCGCCCGAGACCCCCGCCGCCCCTGCCCCGCCCCGGGCTGCCGGCGCGCCCCGGCCAGGGCTGCCACCTCGCGCTGCCGAGCCGCCCCGCGCTGCTCATCGAGGCAGGTGATATCGGGGTCAGGGAGCGCCGGCACACCCCAATATCGCCTGCCAGGATGCACCGGACGCCCGCTAGTTACGGAGCGCCTGGTAGATCACCAGATAAAGCGCGGCGGCCAGGCCGAGAATGATTCCGATCGGCAAAAACACGTGGTGCAGGCCGGTGAGCCGGTCGATACCCCACCCGACCAGGCCCCAGAAGGCGATACCGGCGCCCAGCGTCCCGACCGCGTTCCACGCCTCGCCCGGCGTCCGCTCGCGGCCCGGCTGTCGGTTCGGCTGGTTCGGCTGCCGGCGCGCCGCGTCCGCCGGGCCGCCGCCTCGCCAGGCGTCCGGGTCACGGCGGCCCCGGCCCTCGTCGTCGGACTCGGCGTCCCGGCTTCCGTTCGTCGGCGTCATCGCGCGGCCACTACCTGCGTGATCCCGGCACCGGCGCGCCCCGCTCGGCCGCCTGCGCCGCGCCGGTCGGCGCGCCGGTCGGCGTGGCGGCCGGCACCACCGGGGCGGCCGACGCCGGCGCGTCCGCGACGTGATGCCGCGGCGAGCGGCCGTCCGCCGGGCCGGCGGCGGCCTCGCGGGCGGCGAAGGCCGCCGGGTCGAAGAACGGCACCCTGGTGTGTGTCGCCACCCACACCTCGGCACCCACCCAGCCGATCACGCCTGCGAGCACCGTCCAGGCCAGCGTCGGCAGGTTCACCGCCTCGACGCCGTCCAGCAGGACGAGCAGCACGCCAAGTAGCAGGATCTTGAATCCGTAGATGCCGAGCGCCGCCGGTAGCAGCAGCTGCGGTCGGCGACGGCCCACGAACCCGACCGCCATCTTGCTGGTCGAGAAGAAGATCACGACGATCACGACGCCGAGCAGGGCGGCCGCGGTGCCGGCCCAGCCGCGCAGGCCGGCGCCGAGCGCGACGGCGCCGGCGGCGATCACCGCGCTGACCAGCGAGCCGGCCCGGATGATCGGAGCGCTGGACAGCTCCGGTCGCGGGCGCCCGCCCGTGCCGGGCACCGACGAGGCAGCGCGGCCGTCTGCAGGCGTCTCGCCCATTGGTGCCATCACCGGTTCACTCCCCTCGCGGCCACCCCGCCTCGCCGGCCGGGGCGAACCGACTACTCCCACCGTATCGGTCAGCGGGAGGTGACACTCCCATCACCGACAGCCCCGCGGCTCCCGGTCACCCATCCGCGCCGAGCTGGCGGGTGTCAGGCGGAGCTCGACGCGCCGGACGGGCCCGACGTTCCTGGCGCGTTCGCGTCCCGGCGCGCCGCGCGCTGGCCGAGCAGCAGCAGCACCACGACCCCGAGCAGGCCGAAGCCGAGCGTCGCCAGCAGGATCGGCAGCGGCGCCGACGAGAACGACGCCGCCACCCCGCCGAATCCGACGAGCGCCGCCCAGAAGTACATGAACAGCACCGCACGGACCTGCGACTTGCCGATCTCCAGCATGCGGTGGTGCAGGTGCATCTTGTCCGGCGCGAACGGTGAGCGGCCGGCCTTGGTCCGCCGGATGACGGCGAGGCCGAGGTCGAGGAACGGCACCATCAACACCGCGACCGGAATGGCCAGCGGGATCAGCGACGGCAGCGACTGGGACGGGCCGGCGTAACCACCGTAGGCGACCTGCCCGGTCACCGAGATCATCGAGGAGGCCGACAGCAGGCCGATGAGCATCGACCCGGAGTCGCCCATGAACAGCTTCGCCGGATTGAAGTTGTGGGGGAGGAACCCGACGCAGACACCGGCGGTGACGGCGGCCAGCAGTGCTGCCGGCGCGGCCCGGGAGAAGCCGTTGAGGACCGCGAGCGAGTAGGCGAAGTAGAACGTCGCGCCGGCGGCGATCGCCGCGACACCGGCGGCCAGGCCGTCCAGGCCGTCGATGAAGTTCATCGCGTTGACGAGGACGACGACGGCCAGAATCGAGATGGGCACGGCGGTCTCGGGGCCGAGGCTGAGCGTCGTCTCGCTGTCCCAGTTGATGGCGAAGGTGAACTGCACCCCGAGCTGCACCATCACCGCCGCGGCCACCATCTGCCCGGCGAGCTTGGTCAGCGAGTCCAGCTCCCACTTGTCGTCGGCGACGCCGAGCAGGCAGATGAGCGTCGCCGCGATCAGCACGGCGCGCGGCTCGGCCCAGTCGCGGGAGACCTGCGACAGGAACGGGAGCCGGTCGGCGACGGCGAGACCGGCGTACAGGCCCGCCAGCATGGCGAGTCCGCCGAGGCGCGCCGTCGGCGTCGCGTGCACGTCCCGGGCGCGCACGCCGGCAACCGCCCCGATGCGCAGCGCCAGCGCCCGCGCGACCGGCGTCGCCAGGTAGGTGACGGCCGCCGCGACCACGAAGACGAGCGCGTACTCACGCACGGCGCCATCCCATCCGGCTCAGGCCTTTCGGTGCCAGGTCACGCCGTCCGGGCAGCGCGGCCGCCCGGCCGGTGATCGTCATGAGGAGGCGATCGTCAGGACGAGGCGCCGGCCGGCGCCTCGACGAGCGGAAGCACGGCTCGCAGGGTCTCCAGGTCGATCGCGCCGAGCCGGACCACCCGCGGAACGGCGCCGGTGCAGTCGACGATCGTGGACGCGACGCCGACGGCCGCGGGCCCGGCGTCGAGGTAGACCTCCACCTGCTCGCCGAGCTGGGCGACCGCCTCGTCCGCGGTCGTCGCGGCCGGCTGGCCGGACCGGTTAGCGCTGGACACGGCCATCGGCCCGGTGCGGCCGAGCAGGTCGATCGCGACCGGGTGCAGCGGCATCCGCACGGCGACCGTGCCGCGGCTGTCCCCCAGGTCCCAGCGCAGCGAGGGTGCCTGCTGCACGATCACCGTCAGGCCGCCCGGCCAGAACGCCCTGGTCAGCTCGCGCACCGGCATGGAGACGCTGTTGACGAGCCCCTCGAGGGTCCGCCACGAGCCGATCAGCACGGGCACCGGCATGTCCCGGCCGCGTCCCTTCGTGGCGAGCAGGGCGCGCACCGCGGACGCGTCGAAGGCGTCGGCGCCGATGCCATAGACCGTGTCGGTGGGCAGGACGACCAGGTCTCCCCGGCCGACCGCGGCCGCCGCCGCCGCCAGGCCGGTCTGCCTCGCCGCCTCGTCCGTGCAGTCGAACCGCCGCATGATCCCTCGCCGAACTTCCCTCGTACCGCGATCCGGGCCGCCCAGCCGGCCCCGACAGGAAACCGCCTGTTCCGGGCTGGCGTGCCCCCTGGGCACAACCTACGCCGCGGCCTCCCCGCGACAGCCAGCCGCCCCGGGTGATCGCGCCGGCGCGCCCTGCACCCCCGAACATGCCCTATCCGCGGCGGGCCGTCACGTAGCGATCACGTTCAGACAGATCGCGCCGGGTGGCTATCTCGTGCCAGCCGCCGGCCGAGGCCAGCAGATCCCGGCTGGCCCGGCCCTGCCCGTCGGCGTGCTCCATCGCGAACAGACCGCCCGGCCGCAGCAGGTCCGCGGCCACGGCGGCGACGGCGCGCGGCACCGCCAAGCCGTCCCGGCCACCGCCCCAGAGGGCCCACGGCGGATCGTGGTCGCCGACCTCGGGCGCCACGACGGCCCGGTCCGCGTCCGGCAGGTACGGCGGGTTCGCGACGACCGCGTCGACCCGCCCGACCAGCGGTCCGAGCGCCGTCAGCACGGGCACCCGGGCCCAGCCCGCCGGGGGCGGCCCATCCGGCACCGGCACGCCGGACCCGGCGGCGACGTCCGCGGCGTGCACCTCGACGGGCAGGCCGGTCGCGGCGACGTTGCGCCGCAGCCAGCGCAACGCCGCCGGATCCGCCTCGACGGCGTGCACCTCGGCGCCCGGCAGTTCGTCGGCGAGCGCCAGCGCGATCGTCCCCGAACCGGCGCACAGGTCGACGCAGACGGGCCGCGGGCCGCGGCCGCCGGCAGGGCCGGCCGCGCTGCTGGCGCCGCTGCGCGCCCTCAGCTCGTCGATCACCCAGCCCGCGACCAGCTCGGTCTCGGGCCGCGGAACGAACACCCCGGGGCCGACGGCGAGCGTGAGATGACGGAAGTACGCCTCGCCGGTGAGGTGCTGCAGCGGCACCCGACCGGCCCGGCGGGCGACGAGGGCCCGGAGGCGTTCGGCCGCGTCGGGCGTCAGCTCCCGGACCAGCGGCAACCGGCCGCGCGGCACCCCGAGCACGTGCGCGGCGAGCAGCTGGGCGTCAGCGGCCGGGCTCGCGACACCCGCCTCGGCGAGCCGCCGCGCCGCCGTCGCCAGCTCCGCCGCGAGCGGCACACCCCCGGCTCCGGCGCGGCCGCCCGGCGTGATCGCCGTCTCCGTCCCCTGCTGGTCGGGTCCGTCGCCCATTCACGACCATCCGGGGGCACGACCGGCCATCACCCGACGGAGGTGGGACGGCATCAGTTCTCGTCGGGGGTTTCCGCCAGGCGGGAAGCCAGGTCCGCGGCGGCGAGCGCGTCGAGCACGTCGTCCAGCTCGCCGTCGAGCACCTGCTCCAGGTTGTGCGCCTTGTAGCCGACCCGGTGATCGGCGATCCGGTTTTCCGGGAAGTTGTAGGTACGCACCTTGTCGGAACGGTCCAGGGTGCGGACCTGACTCGCCCGCGCCGCGGACTTCTCCGACTCCGCCTTCTCGCGAGCGATCGTCAGCAGCCGGGCGCGCAGGATCCGCAGCGCCGACTCCTTGTTCTGCAGCTGGCTCTTCTCGTTCTGGCAGGAGACGACGACGCCGGTCGGCAGATGGGTGATGCGCACCGCCGAGTCGGTGGTGTTGACGCTCTGGCCGCCGGGGCCCGACGAGCGGAAGACGTCGATACGCAGGTCGTTCGCGTCGATCTCGACGTCGACCTCCTCGGCCTCCGGCATGACCAGCACACCCGCCGCCGAGGTGTGGATCCGCCCGGCCGACTCGGTCACCGGCACCCGCTGGACCCGGTGCACCCCGCCCTCGAAGCGCAGCCGGCCGTACACGCCGGGCTGCCCGGGCGGGACCTGCCCGCGGTACTTCACGGCGACGCTCACGTCGCGGTAGCCGCCGAGGTCGCTGGGGTTGGCGTCGAGGACCTCGGTCTTCCAGCCGCGCCGCTCCGCGTAGCGCAGGTACATCCGCAGCAGGTCACCGGCGAACAGGGCCGACTCCTCGCCGCCCGCGCCCGCCTTCACCTCGAGGATGGCGTCCCGGCTGTCGTCGGGGTCGACCGGCACGAGCAGGGCCCGCAGCCGTTCGCGGTGCTGGGTGATGTCGGCTTCGAGCTGGGTCACCTCGGCGCGGAACGACGAGTCCTCGCCGGCCAGCTCCCGAGCCGTGTCCAGGTCGCCGTTCGCCTGCTCGATCTCACGCGCGAGCTCGACGAGCGGCGCCAGCTCCGCGTAACGCCGGCCCAGCGCCCGTGCCTCCGCCTGGTCGTTGTGCACGTCGGGATCGGCGAGCCGCTTCTCGATGTCGGCATGCTCGACGAGCAACTTCTCCAGCGCGGAGGCCATCCGTTACCTCTTCAGAGTCGGTGGGATCTAAGCAAAACGGCGTCCGTCCGGCTGCCGCCGGACGGACGCCGCCCACCGCGTTACTTGGCGTCGGAGGTGGTCTCGGAGGCGGTGCCGGAGGTCTTCTGGCCGGGCTGGCGCTTGCCGAACCGGCGCTCGAACTTCTCGACCCGGCCACCGACGTCCATGATCTTCTGCTTGCCGGTGTAGAACGGGTGGCACTGGGCGCAGACCTCGACGTTGATCGAGCCGTTGTCCTTGGTGCTGCGCGTCGTGAACGAGTTCCCGCAGGTACAGACGACGTTGGTGTCGTGGTACGTCGGGTGAATGTCAGCCTTCATGGTCCCTCTTCTTCCATGGCCGCCGGGTCGCCGTCGCTGCCGCGAGGGCGTGAACCGGAGCCTCCAACCGGCCCAAGTCTGCCAGACCTGCTGACCGGGTCACGGTGCCGGTGGCGTAACACCACCGGCACCGTGACTAGTCCCGGGCGAGGCCGAACCGATCGTTCGGCCGTCAGTCCTGGGACGGGGTGGACTTGGCGATCTGCATGAGGAACTCGTAGTTGGTCCTCGTCTGCTTGAGCTGCCCCATCAGCAGCTCGATCGCCTGCTGCGGCTCCCGGGTGTGCAGGACGCGCCGCAGCTTGTGCATGATCGCGAGCTCGTCTGGCGCAAGCAGGATCTCCTCCTTACGGGTGCTGGAGGAGTCGACGTCCACCGCGGGGAAGACCCGCTTGTCCGCGATCTTTCGATCGAGCTTGAGCTCCGCGTTACCGGTGCCCTTGAACTCCTCGAAGATGACCGTGTCCATCGTGGAGCCGGTCTCGACGAGCGCGGTGGCGATGATGGTCAGCGAGCCACCGTTCTCGATGTTCCGCGCCGCGCCGAGGAAACGCTTCGGCGGATAGAGCGCGGTCGAGTCCACACCGCCGGACAGGATGCGCCCGGACGCCGGGGCCGCCAGGTTGTAGGCGCGGCCGAGGCGGGTGATGGAGTCCAGCAGCACGACGACGTCCTGGCCCAGCTCGACGAGCCGCTTGGCCCGCTCGATGGAGAGCTCCGCGACGTTCGTGTGATCCCCCGGTGGCCGGTCGAACGTCGAGGCGATGACCTCGCCCTTCACCGACCGCTGCATGTCGGTGACCTCCTCCGGCCGCTCGTCGACGAGCACGACCATGAGGTGGACTTCCGGGTTGTTCGTCGTGATCGCGTTCGCGATCGCCTGCAACACCATGGTCTTGCCGGCCTTCGGCGGGCTGACGATCAGCGCCCGCTGGCCCTTGCCGATCGGCATCACCAGGTCGATGACCCGGGTCGTCAGCACGTGCGGCTCGGTCTCCATCCGCAGGCGGTCCTGCGGGTAGAGCGGGGTGAGCTTCGTGAACTCGGGGCGGCCGCGGGCATCCTCCGGGTCCATGCCGTTGATGGTGTCCAGCCGGACGAGCGCGTTGTACTTGTCCCGGCGTGCCTCGCCCTCCTGCGGGGCGCGCACGACGCCGGTGATGGCGTCGCCGCGGCGCAGTCCGTGCCGGCGGACCTGGGCGAGGCTGACGTACACGTCGGCCGGGCCGGTCAGGTAGCCGCTGGTCCGGACGAACGCGTAGTTGTCGAGCACGTCCAGGATGCCGGCGACGGGAACGAGGACGTCGTCCTCGCGCAGCACCGGCTCGTTGCTGTCGGTCGGGCCGCCCTGGCCACGGCGGTTGCGGCCGCGCTCGCGGAACCGGCCGCGCCTGCGGCCGTTCTCGTCGTCGTCGTCCTGGGTGACCCGATTGCCCTGACGGTCGGACTGCCGGTCGGTCTGGCGGTCCGGCCGGTCCGAACGGTCCGGCCGGTCCGAACGGTCCGAGCGATCCGGCCGGTCGGAGCGATCCGAACGGTCGGCACCGCGGTCGTTCTGGCGGGCGTTCTGGCGGCCGTTGGCGCGCTCGTGCCGCTCGCCCTGGGTGCGCTCGCCGCGCTCCGGCCGGTCGGTGCGCTCCGGCCGGTCGGTGCGCTCCGGCCGGTCGGCACGCTCCGTGCGGTCGGCACGCTCGGGCCGCTCGCGGCGGTCCTCCCGTGCCCGGGGGGCAGCGTTCTCCTCGCGGGCAGCGGCCGGCGCCGGTGACTCCTCGGCCCGGGCGTCGGTCCGCGCGTCGATGCGGGCCTCCGTCCGGGTGTCGGTGCGGGCCTCGGTCCGGGCGCTGCGCGAGGAACGGCTGGCACGGCCGGTGCTGATAGGCGCCGCCTCCGCTTCGGCGTCCCGCGCGGGTGCCGGGACGAGCTCGGCCTGCTCGGGGCTGCCGGTGGCACGTACCACCCGCCGCCCACGGGTGCGCGGCGGCGCGGCGGTCGTGGGCGCGGCAGCCGACTCGGTCGCCGGCATGGCGTCGGCGACCACGTACTCGCCGTTCGCGGCGGAGCCGTTGGGCGAGCTCGGGCCGTCGCCGGCCTGCTGCGCATTCTGAATGGCCGCGATCAGCTGGCCCTTGCGTAGCCGGCCGGTGCCGGGGATTCCCAGCGAGCTGGCCATGGTCTGCAGCTCCGGCAGAAGCATCGCCTGCAGACCGGTGCCGCTACGGCGCCGACGGGGGGAGGCGGAGCCTGACGCCTGCGCGTCGGACTCGTCAGCCCCGTCGGCCGTGTCCGCCAGGTCGGCGGACGGCGCCCGCTCGGCCCTGGATACACCGCTGTCCATCGGCGCCGTCACCGGCGCCGGCGCGGCCGGCGGTGCCGGCTGGCTGACGGGAAGCGGTGCGGGGGGCGCCGCGGACTCACGTGCGCTCTCAGGCAGCACGTCGGTGGTGTCGCTCAAGGTTTTCCTTCCCTGAAGGAACCGGCTCCTCTCGAGCCGGGTGATGCGTATGGACTCCTGGCCATCCGTTCCACCATTCGGTGGGTGCCAGATGAAGGAGATGTCGCCACTGACCGGCCCGAAGGACACGCCCGGCAACGAGGCGGAGGGCCCAGACCTCCCAGCGGACCTCTCGGATCGCGGACCTCCCAGATCTGCGTCACCGATCTGGCAGGAACCCCGCCTGTGTTCCGTCCGGTTGTGTTTCCATCGGGAACCCCGGGCTTCGCCTGTCAGGCAGGAGCTGGGGCCGCCAACGAACCCGGTGTCCCGGGCCGGGGTCCGGGGTCGCCCCGGGCAGACAGTGCGGGTTAGCGGGACCGCTGACCCAAGGTCAGCGACCACGCTCACCCGCCACGTCGCCGGTGTCGAGCCGAGGCAACGACGGCGAGGCGCGGGCACCGGAATCCTGTACCAGGACGGGCCAGAGAAAGCTCCAGCCAGACCGGCGGGGCGAGCACGCGCCGCGGGGCGACGGGTGCAGCCATCAGACTATCCAGACGGAGACACCTCGGCAACAACCTGGGGTTGCGCAGACTTCCCAAAGTGGAGTCCCCGTACGTCCACGGTACCTGCCGTTCGCCCGGACGCAACGGCCGTCACTCAACGTGACCGAAATCGAGGCGCCAAACCGAGTAAACGAGACGCAACAGCCATAACAGTCGAGCGTCCCCGATTCATTCCGACGCGCCGGCCGGCCGACCGGCGCCATCGCCAGGTCCGCGCACGGGCGCCTCCGGCGGTCCGGCGCGGCCTCGCGGCGCCGGAACCGAACCTGTCAGCTCCGGGACACCTGGACGCCGGCCCGGTCCACCGCCAGCGGTAGGACCGCGAATCCCGGCGCGGCCACGCCGACCGCGGCGGCCGCCTGCTCGCCGCCGACCGCGAGCGCGAGCACGGTCGGACCGGAGCCGGACAGGACGGCCGCCACACCGGCGGCCCGCAGCCGGTCCACGAGCGCGGCGGACTCCGGCACGGCGGGCAGCCGGTACGGCTGGTGCAGCCGGTCCTCGGTCGCCGCGAGCAGCAGCCGGGCGCGCGCCTCCCGGGCCGCGCGCACGCTACCGCCGGGCCCCGGCTCGGCCGGTGCCGGCCCGGCGGCCCGACCGGCCAGCGCCGCCGGCAGCTCCGACTGGGTCAGCGCGAGCGCGAGCAGGCCGGCCCGGCCGGCCGAAAACACCGCGTCCGCGTGCGCGAGCCGATCCGGCAGCCGCCCGCGCGAGTCGGCCGTCGACGTGCGCACCGAGGGCACGAACGCGACCGGACGCAGGTCCGCGACCGGCTCGGCGCGGTGTGCGGCGACGCCGCCGGGGCCGGTCCAGGCCACGGTGAGCCCGCCGAACACGGCCGCGGCGACGTTGTCCGGGTGCCCCTCGATCGCGGTCGCCATCCGCAGCGCGACCGCCCTGTCCAGCCCGGCAACGCCCGCGACCGAGGGGGCGCCGGGAGGCGCCGGTCGCCGGTCGCGGCCGGTCGCGGGGCCGGCCCCGGTGCCCTCCAGGTAGGCGGCGGAGTCGAGGACGCAGCCGGCCGCCACGCCGGCGACGATCGCCGCGGCGGACGAGCCGAGCCCGCGCCCGTGCGGCAGCCGGTTGACGCACCGCACCTCGAGCCCGGGCTGCGGCCGGCCGAGCTCGTCGAACGTCGCCCGGATCGCGCGGACGACCAGGTTGTCCTCGCCCCGCGAGACGTTCTCGGCACCGTCGACGGCCACGGACAGCCCCCGCGGGCGCAGCGTCACCTCGACGTCGTCGTAGAAGCCGAGGGCGAGGCCGAATGCGTCGAAGCCCGGCCCGAGGTTCGCGCTGGTCGCCGGCACCCGGACCCGCACGCCGACGGCGGGTCCGTCGGCCCACGACCCGGCCGTGCCGGCGCCCGCCACGATGTCAGTGCCGGCCGCCACGATGTCAGTGCCCGTCCCGGCACCGGCGCCGTCGGCCGCCCCCGAGCCGGCGGCACTCGGGGGTGTCCCGGCGCCGGCGGTGGTGGTGATGGCAGTGGTGGTGATGGCAGTGGCGGCGCGGCCGTCGGCCCCGGACACGCCGACGGTGGGCAGGGTCACGACCGCCGCAGCCCGAGCGCCTCGGCCGCCCCCGCGACGGTCGGTCGCACCGTGACCGGCTTGGCCGCCCCGCTGATCGCCCAGTCGGGGTCCTTCAGGCCGTTGCCGGTGACCGTGCAGACGATCCGCTGGCCCGGGTCGATCTTCCCGTCGGCGTGCGCGGCGAGCAGGCCGGCGACGCTCGCGGCACTCGACGGTTCGACGAACACCCCTTCGGTGCGGGCGAGCAGCCGGTACGCGGCCAGGATCTGCCGGTCGTTGACCGCGTCGATCAGCCCGCCGGAGGCGTCCCTGGCCTCGACGGCGAACTGCCAGGACGCCGGGTTGCCGATCCGGATCGCGGTCGCGATCGTCTGTGGCGAGTCGACGACGGCGCCGCGCACGATCGGCGCCGCGCCCGCGGCCTGGAAGCCGAACATCCGCGGCCGGCCGGTGCCCGCGGCCGTGTCGTCCTCGACGTAGCCGCGCCAGTAGGCCGTGATGTTCCCGGCATTGCCGACCGGCAGGCAGTGGATGTCCGGCGCGGTGCCGAGCGTCTCGACGATCTCGAACGACGCCGTCTTCTGGCCTTCCAGCCGGTACGGGTTGACCGAGTTGACCAGCGTGACCGGGTACGTCTCGGCCAGCTCGCGGGCCACCCGCAGGCAGTCGTCGAACGAGCCGTCGAGCTGCAGCAGCCGGGCGCCGTGCACCAGCGCCTGCGCCATCTTGCCCAGCGCGATCTTGCCGCTGGGGACGAGCACGGCGCAGATGAGGCCGGCGCGGGCCGCGTACGCGGCGGCGGAGGCGGAGGTGTTGCCCGTCGACGCGCAGATGACGGCCCTGGAGCCCTCGCCGACCGCGGCGCTGATCGCCACCGTCATGCCGCGGTCCTTGAACGACCCGGTCGGGTTCGCGCCCTCCACCTTGAGGTAGACCTCGCAGCCGGTCACCTCGGACAGGTGCGCCGCGGGAACGAGCGGCGTGCCACCCTCCAGCAGGGTGACGACCGGGGTGCCGTCGTCCAGCGGAAGCCGGTCGCGGTACTCCTCGATGATCCCCCGCCAGCCGCGGTGGGCCGCGCCGCCGGGGGCGCCCGGGCCGCCCGCCCCACCGAGCGGCGACGAGCCGGGCACCTCGGCGGCCGGGAGCCCGGACCCGGCAGGAACCCTGGCCGGCCCGGCCGATGACGTGGTCGTGGTGGTCATGGCTCACCTCCCTCGACCCGCAGCACCCCGGCCACCGCACGCACGATGTCCAGACCGCGCAGGTCCTCAACAGTCGCCGCCAGCGCTGCGTCCGCGGCCGGATGCGACACCAGCACCAGGCTGGCATCGTCCCCCCGGCCGTCCTGGCGCACGCTGCGGATGGACACGCCGTGCCTGGCGAACGCGCCGGCGACGGTCGCCAGCACGCCGGTCTTGTCCGTCACGTCCAGGTTGACGTGGTAACTGGTGATGGTCTCGCCCATCGGCAGCACCGGGAGCTGCGCGTAGGCCGACTCGCCCGGCCCGCGGCGGCCGGCGACCCGGTTGCGGGCGACGGCGACGAGGTCGCCGAGCACCGCCGAGGCGGTCGGCGAGCCGCCGGCGCCGCGGCCGTAGAACATCAACTGGCCGGCGGCCTCGGCCTCGATGAACACGGCGTTGAACGCCTCCCGCACCGACGCGAGCGGGTGCGAGCGCGGAACCATCGCCGGGTGCACCCGGACGCTGACCCCGGGGCGTTGCGACGAGCGCTCGGCGATCGCGAGGGCCTTGACGGTGCAGCCCATCGCCCGGGCGCTGGCGATGTCGGCGGCGGTGACCGCGCCGATGCCCTCGCGGTACACGTCGTCGAGGGTGACCCGGGTGTGGAACGCGAGCTGGGCGAGGATCGCGGCCTTGGCGGCGGCGTCGTAGCCGTCGATGTCGGCGGTCGGATCGGCCTCGGCGTAACCGAGCGCGCCCGCCTCCTCCAGCGCCTCGGTGAACGACGCGCCGGTCTCGTCCATCCTGGTGAGGATGTAGTTCGTGGTGCCGTTGACGATGCCGAGCACGCGGCGGACCCGATCGCCCGCGAGGCTCTCGCGCAGCGGGCGCAGCAGCGGGATCGCGCCGGCGACGGCGGCCTCGTAGTACAGGTCGACGTCGGCCGCCGCGGCGGCGTCGTGCAGTGTCGACCCGTAGGAGGCGAGCAGCGCCTTGTTCGCACTGACGACCGACTTGCCGGAGTTCAGCGCGGCCAGCAGCCAGGAGCGGGCCGGCTCGATGCCGCCGACCACCTCGACGACGATGTCGACGTCGGCGCGGGCGACGAGCCCCGCCGCGTCCGTCGTGAACAGCGCGGCGTCGACCGGGACGTCCCGCTCGCGGTCGAGCCGGCGCACCGCGATGCCGGCCAGCTCCAGCGGCTCGCCGACGCGGGCGGTGAGGTCAGCGCCCTGCTCGTGGATGATGCGGACGACCTCGGAGCCGACGACGCCGCAGCCCAGCAGCGCGACCCTCATCGCCCGGCCTCCCCAGGTTTCGAGCCCTCGCCGGTGCCCGCCGCGGCTGTCGGGCGGGCGGCGGCGCGGCTGTCGGTGTGGTCGGTGTCGTCGACGTCCAGGCGCAGCAGGTCGTCCTCGGTCTCCCGACGGACGATCACCCGCGCGGCGGCTACAACCACGGCGACGACCGGCGGGCGGCCGACGTGGTTGTAGTTGCTGGCCATCGAACGGTGGTACGCGCCGGTGGCGGGGACGGCGACGAGGTCGCCGGGGGCGATGTCGGCGGGCAGCGGCACGTCGTGCGCGAGCACGTCGCCGGACTCGCAGTGCCGGCCGACCAGCGTCACCACATGCTGCTCGGCCGCGCCCGGCCGGGAGGCCAGGCGGGCGGTGTAGCGGGCGTCGTACAGCGCCGTGCGGATGTTGTCGCTCATCCCGCCGTCGACGCTCACGTAGGTACGCAGCCCGGGCAGCTCCTTGACGGTGCCCACCCGGTACAGCGTCAGGGTCGTCGGCCCGACCATGGCCCGGCCGGGCTCGACGGCCAGCCGCGGCACCGAGAGCCCGGCGCTGGCGCACTCCTTGCCCACGATGGTGTGCAACCGCTCGGCGACGTCCGCGACGGCGAGCGGCGCGTCCTCGCCGGTGTAGGCGATGCCGAGGCCGCCGCCGAGGTCCAGCTCGGGCAGCTCGACGCCGTGCTCGTCGCGCACGGCCGTGAGCAGGCCGGCCATCCGATGCGCGGCCAGCCCGAACCCGGCCGTGTCGAAGATCTGCGAGCCGATGTGGGCGTGCAGGCCGACGAGCTCCAGCGCGTCCGCCGCCGCGAGCACCCGGCCGACCGCCGCGATCGCGGCGCCGCTGGCCAGCGAGAACCCGAACTTCTGGTCCTCCTGGCCGGTGGCGATGTACTCGTGGGTGTGTGCCTCGACGCCCGGGGTGACCCGGATCAGCACCCGCTGGCGGCTGCCCGCGGCGCGCGCGATCTCGACGAGCCGGTCGATCTCGACGAACGAGTCGACGACGATCCGGCCGACGCCGTGGGCGACGGCGCTGCGCAGCTCGTCGACGGACTTGTTGTTGCCGTGGAAGAGCAGCCGGTCCGGGGGAAAGCCGACGGACGCGGCGACGGCCAGCTCGCCGCCGGTGCAGACGTCGAGGCTGAGGCCCTCCTCGGCCACCCAGCGGGCGACGGCCTTGCAGAGGAACGCCTTGCCCGCGTAGTAGACGTCGCCGTCGGGGAAGCCCGCCCGCCAGGCCATGGCCCGGGCGCGGAAGTCGTCCTCGTCGAGGAGAAACGCCGGCGTACCGAACCGCTCGGCCAGCTCGTCGACGCGCAGGCCGCCGAGCCGCAGCACCCCGTCGTCGGCCAGCGCGGCCGTCGCCGGCCAGACCTGCTCCTCCAGGGGCGTCGGGACCCGGCCGGCGACCGGGCCGGCCGCCGCTGGCGGCCCGCCCGTCGGCGCGGCGGAGCCGGACGCGGGCGCGGCGGCGCCGGCACCGGATGGCGACATCGGGTTCACACTCACATTCGCTCTGGGGCGGCAACGCCGAGCATCCGCAGCCCGTTCGCCAGGACGACCTTCGTCGCCTCGACCAGCAACAGCCGGGCACCGGTCAGCGGCGTCGGCTCCTCATCCCCCTGCGGGAGTACCCGACAGGCGTCGTAGAAACGGTGGTAGGTACCGGCCAGCTCCTCCAGGTACCGGGCCAGCCGGTGCGGTGCGCGCAGCGCCGCCGCCGAGGTGATGACGCTCGGCAGCTCGCCCAGCGCCCGCAGCAGGTCGCCCTCCCGCGGGTGCTCCAGGAGCGACACGTCGATGCCGTCGAGGACCCCGCCGGGGCCGTCCGCCGGGGTGACGTCGAAGGCGGCGGCGTTGCGCAGCAGCGAGCTGATCCGGGCGTGCGCGTACTGCACGTAGAAGACCGGGTTGTCGTTCGTCCGCTTGGCGATCAGGTCGAGGTCGAGGTCGAGCGACGAGTCGATCGACGACCGGACCAGCGAGTACCGCGCGGCGTCGACCCCGACGGCGTCGACGAGGTCCGCGAGCGTGAGGAAGCTGCCGGCGCGCTTGGACATCTTGACCGGCTGGCCGGCGCGGGACAGCGTCACCAGCTGGCCGATGATCACGTCGAGGGCGTCATCCGGATCGTCGCCGTAGCAGGCCGAAAGTGCCTTGAGCCGGCCGATATAGCCGTGATGGTCGGCTCCGAGCAGATATACCAGCCGGTCGAATCCTCGACCCCTTTTGTCCCGGTAATAGGCGGCATCGGCGCAGAAGTAGGTCGGCTCGCCGTCGGACTTCACCAACGGCCGATCCTTGTCGTCGCCGAAATCGGTCGTCCGCAGCCAGACCGCGCCATCGGCGTCGAACACGTGGCCATGGGAACGCAGATCGTCGACCGCCGCGGTCAGCGCACCGGCGTCGTGCAGGCTGCGCTCGGACTTCCAGACGTCGAAGTGCACGCCGAAGCCCGCGAGCGACGTCCTGATCTCGTCGAGCATCTGGGCGAGCCCGGCGCTGGTGCACACCGCCAGCGCCGCCGCGTCGTCACCGTCGAGCAGGCCGGGGTTCTCGGCCAGCACCCGGGCGGCGATCTCGGCGACGTAGGCGCCCTGGTAGCCGTCCGCCGGCGCCGGCTCCCCCTTGGCCGCGGCGAGCACGGACGCGCCGAACCGCTGCGTCTGCACGCCGGCGTCGTTCACGTAGTACTCGGTAGCAACGTCGTACCCGGCGGCGTCCAGCAGCCGCGCGAGCGCGTCGCCGACCGTCGCCCACCGCGTCGACGCGAGCGTCACCGGGCCCGTCGGGTTCGCCGACACGAACTCGACGTTGATCCGCACGCCCCGCCGCCGCGCCGCCCGGCCGTAGTCGTCACCGGCCCGCACGATGGTCCGAGCCAGCTCGCCGAGCGCCTCCGAGGCCAGCCGGACGTTGAGGAAGCCCGGCCCCGCGATGTCGACGTTGGCGACTCCGGGGTCCTTGCGCAGGCGCTCGGCGAGCAGCTCGGCGACCTCGCGCGGAGCGCGGCGGGCCGCCTTGGCGAGCTGGAGCGCCACGGGCGAGGCATAGTCACCGTGCTCCGGGTTCTTCGGGCGCTCCACCGGAACCGTCGCTGGGACGGCGACGTCGATCGCCCCGTCCGCGACCGCGTCACGGACGGCCGACACGATCACATCGGCAAGGTCGGCGGGAGTCATGCCGTGATGCTATCGGCGGTTCCCGACGGTAGTGGAAAGCTTTGATCGCGCCATGATCGGGTAACCGTCCGCGGACGGCTCGCCGACAACCCGCCGGTCAGCGCCCGGGAGCGACGCGCGGCGGTGGAGAGCGACCCTCGATGATCTTCGATCTGGTGTCGGGGCGATGATCGTGAACATGGTCACGATGCGTCGTCGCCGAGGCCTCCAGGGAGACTGGGCCGGCCGGGCGCGTCTCCCGGCGATCAGCAGGGCGGATGGGATGCCGGATTGTCACGTGCACGCCGCCGTCGCCGCCGCGATCCGCTCGGCCGCTGGTCCACAGCCACGATCCCCCAAGCCGCGAGACTGCAGCCGCGGCCCGTCCGTCCGAACGTGCCACCGACAGGCGAGCGGCTCGGCGGCGGCGTACGGCGGACAGCGCAAGGACGCAGACGCCGTTCAGACGGGCTGGCCGGCCGCGAGGCGCTGGACGACGCCGATCAGCTCATCCGGGTCGAACGGCTTGGTCAGGTAGCAGTCGACGCCCAGCCGGGCACCCCGACGCAGGTCGGCCTCCTGAGCCTTGGCGGTCAGCACGACTACCTTGATGTTCGCGGTCGCCGGGTCGTTGCGCAGCCGGCTCGCGACTTCCCAGCCGTCCACCTTCGGCATCATCAGGTCCAAGGTGATCACCGCCGGGTCGATCTCCTGGATGCGCTCCAGGCAGTCCGCCCCGTCCACCGCGGTGTGGACCTCGAACCCCTCCAGCTCCAGGTTGACGACCACAAGCTGGCGGATCACCGGATCGTCGTCGACGACCAGGACACGCGGGGGTTCGAAGTGCACGCCGGCAGCTTACGGCGAGCCCGCTTCCCGGTCCGCCGTTCAGACCTGGTACGGTATGCCTCGTTGCCAAGGCGATCCGGCAACCACGCGACTAGCCCATCACTCCAGCAGCACAAGTGCTGACGCAGTGGGCATCGCCCGGTCCCGGTCCGCCCCCGTAGCTCAGGGGATAGAGCACTGCCCTCCGGAGGCAGGTGCGCAGGTTCGAATCCTGCCGGGGGCACCCACAAAAGCCCAGGTCGTAGGCATGATTCTAGCGGCGACCCCGTTGGCGGTCTAGATCTTGACCACCGTTTACCCACACTTGTGGTCAGCCCGACAGCCCGGCCGCGGCGGCATCACCCGATGCCCGAGCGCACGGCACCCTCAGACCATGATCGCGGTGAAATGTAACCCCGACAGTTACATTTGGAGTTACATTTGGGCGTGCCGCGCCGTCGAGGACGCCGTCATCGACGATCTCGACACCGAGCTCGTAGAGGCGTTTCTTGCCGCGGTCCGGGAACGCGACCCGTCCGGGCTCGGCCGCTTCCCCGACGACACAGAGCTTCTTCGCAGGGCCGGCGTGACGGTCGGCAACGGGCAGCCCACGGTCGCAGGCCTTCTCGCCCTTGGAGTCCATCCTCAGCAGTGGTTTCCCCGGTACGTCATCCAGGCTGCCGCGCAGCCACTTCCTACCGACTCGGCTGCGACGAGGGCTCGCAACCAGATCACGATCAGCGGGCCGATCCCGCGCATGCTCGACACGGCACTGTCATGGGCGGCCCGCACGTTCGATACCGCGATCGTTGCTGAGCTGGACGGCTCTGTGCACGACCGGCCGATCTACCCACTTGTGGCTTTCCGCGAGTTGGTCGCCAACGCGCTGATCCACCGCGATCTCGATCATTGGTCCACCGGACTCGCTGTGGAGGTGCGCCTTCTCCGGGACCGGCTCGTCGTCGGCAACCCCGGCGGTCTGTACGGCATCACGGTCGACCGACTCGGCCGCGACGCCGTCACATCTGCCCGGAACGCCCGGCTCGTCGCCATCTGCCAGCACGTCCGGTCACCGGAGAGCGGAGCTCGGGTCATCGAGGCACTGGCCAGTGGCATACCCACGATCAACGAGGCTCTTGATGAGTACGGGCTGCCGCCCGCGCACTACATCGACAGCGGCATCCGCTTCACCGTCGTTCTCCACGCACATGCGACCCGCCGGCCGCAGACGACGGCCGAACCGACGGCCCTAGAAACCAGGCTGGGCCGGACAGAACGCCGCGTTTACGATGCCCTGTCCACCAAGGGCCGGACCGTTGATGAGCTCTCCGACGAGCTTGGTCTCTCCGCTCCGAATGTCCGTGAGACCCTGCGCCGCCTCCGCGACCGTGGGCTGGTGCTTCAACAGGGCGGCAAGGGTCAGGCGACCGTCTACCAACGCGTGACCTCATGAGGCCTCGTCGCCACTCGGGGACACGGTCGGTTTTCACGCCGCGGCCCTTATGAGGGTCGGAACGGTGGCCGCGCTCACCGGTCGCGCCCCTGCTGGGACGACCAGCTCCCACACGATCAGTTCGTAGATCCGGTCGTTCACGTCAGCCGTGACCTTGTGCTGGACGGCCGGTCGAGTTCGCCTCATGGGCGGGCGGACCGGGCATGTGATCAGCGGTGGACGGTGCAGCCAGAGCAGGGCGATCGGCTTGGGTCCATCGTCGTCCCGATCCTTCGCCCACGGCGACCTGGCAAGGACGACGCCATCTCCGTCCAGGCGCGACAGCACCGGCACGTCGACCGTCACCGGGCCGAAGTCGCCTTGATCACCCATGGTGATCGTTACAGCCATAGTCTTCGCCGCCAGCTCGCCGATCCAATCATCGATGTCCGACGGCCGGATGTCGCACAGCGCCCAGCGCTCCCAGTACGGCAACACGTGGTTGGCCGCCCGCGAGTCGTCAGTGTGTTGCCGAGCGGAGCTGATCCGCCGAGCGCCGACCCATCGGGCGTAGTAGTCGCCGAACGTGGCCTCTCGCTGTTCCCGCGCGACGAGCGTCCCGCGTCGGGGCAGCACGGTGCCACTGGCTCGGCGGCCGGCACGGAGAGCAGAGAGTGAGGGACTGAGCGGAGCTGCTATCCCTTGGCGCCGTCGCAGGCATTCCCGAGCGGCACGAAAGCCGTGCCCTCAGCGTTCACTGTGACGAACGAGAAGCATCGTGTCGGCGCGGCGAAGTGGTTCTTGATGTCCATCGCAGGGACCAGCCCACCGGCGTCGTAGTTCGTCAGGGAGTGCATGCCGTTGATGAATGCCGCTCGGGTCGGGCACGGTCCGGCGACCTCAAGGCCCTTGATGAACTCGTCGGTACCGATGTAGCCCAGCAGCGCGAACTCGTGATCAGTCGCTCCCTCGGGCGCGTAGGTGACCATCGACTGGCGGAACCGCCGGATCGCGGCGCTGTTCGTCTCGAGCGGCGTGTGAAACACCGGGATCGTGATACCGGCCATCTCACCGCCGAGCTCGTGCAGGTTCGACGGGTCGTAACCGCTCAGCGACAGCGCCACCTTGATATCGGCCCCGGCCGCACGCGTGGCTTGGACGATCTGCGCGAACCTGTCCGGATCCGACATGCTCACCAGGACGTCGGCGCCGCTGTCGACGATCTGCTCCGCGATCTGCTCGTCGCTGCCGGTCACCGTGCTGTACGCGATCGGCGGGAGCGTCGCGATACCCGCCCCTGACATACTCGCCATCATCTGCTTGCCCAGCGTGTCGGTAGCGCCGATCGCGGCGCTCTGCAGAACCACCGCCTTCGTGCCGCCGCGCAGGTGGGTCCACTGGCCGTAGGTATCCACGATCGTGCCCACCGTGTAGGCGAACGCGAACATGTTCTGGCTGTGCGACCACACCGGCTCGGCAGCCAGGCCGGTGACCGGGATTTCCCGCGCCGCGAGGTACTCCGCGGAACCGCCGGTCATCGAGGCGCTGAACGCGGCGATACCGAAGACCTTCTCATCTTGGACCAGCCTCTGCGCGGCCTCGAGGTTGGCCCCTGGGTCACCTCTGTCGTCCGACCAGACGTAGCTGATCTGACGGCCATGCACCCCACCGGCCGCGTTTGCCTCTCCGATCCGCGCGTCAATCCCGTTACGGATCGGAGCAAAGGTGGCCGCGAGCGCGCCGGTGTCCGGAAAGATCGCACCTAGCTTGATCTCTCTTGCCGTCACCCCGGGGCTGTTACACGCTCCCGCGCTTGCCGAACCCGCGCCCGTCGAGCCCCTTGCACACCCTCCAAGACTGACCACTGTCAGCAGCAGCGAGACAGCGAGGGCCGTCCGTTCGCGCCGACGGAAGGCAAACATGAGCTCTCCTCCGTGACAACGAGCGCCGGTCCGGGCGACCCCGGACCGGACCCGTAGTCGTCATAGGTACCAGGCAGGAAGTGGCCGACCAGCGCACCCCTACTAGAACAGGGCCCAGAAGCTGGTGTGCGGTCAGCGGCCATCGCGTGCCAGATCTCAATACTTGACGATTGTCTCATAACGGGCCTTAAGGTCTGACGCCCGGTGGCGGCGATCCCGCAAGCCTGCCAGCCCGGCGAAACGGCGCACCCTAGTCGCTGGTAGGTCAGGTTAGGGAGGGTGGACGTACGGTTGCGGGTGTCGACGCCAAGGACGACCTTGTCGGGCGCAGCGAGCCGGTCTGATCCGGCGGGGTGCGGTGTCCTGACCGTAGGCTGTTCGTCTCCTGACCTGCTCGGGAACGGATAGCCGTCGCCGGGCCGGCAGGGCGGTCAGCGCTGTGACGGTGCCTTGAAGCAAGGCAGATCGCACACGTCTCGTACTCTGTGAACATCAGATCAATTGCGGGGTGTAGTCGTACGATCACATTCAGCCACGAGTTCGACATGGCTGGTATACGTCCCCGCGTGCGAGTCGTACCGGTCGGGGATGTCCGTACCGCATCCGCGCAACTCCGGCCAAGGTCAGCCTGGTCGTGTCGACCCGTCTACCTGTGCTGATCATCCTGAGTAGCGATTCGGATCAGGTAGAGGCTGGGCACTTGCTGGGGGACGTCTGGTGACCGCGCACGGCGCCGCCATGGCGGACCGTCCAGCAGCGGGATGGTTGGGGGAGGGGTGTGATGCGACGGTCACACTCGCGACCGTGATCATGGAGGAATGCTTGACATCTGTGGACGAGCTGGGAGGGCGTACCTTCCCGGTGATCGGGTGAGGTCTCAAGCAGGCGACGTTGCGGGGTCGGTCGGGAAGGTGCGACCCGTGCTCACGGAGGTGCGGTCACGCCGAGGATGTGGATGCGGCGCGTCTGGACCTCTTTGACGAACAGGACGTAGAGCCGGCCGCAGCGCGATGGTGTCGTCAGGTAGCGGGGGCGCATTGGCCCTTGGGCTTCCCTCCGGGCTTCACACCCCGTGCATGGAATGCACACACGACGTATGCCAGAGGCGGAGACGGGCTGTGAGCACTAGCCCGGAGCCGAATCGTCGACCACGTCGACCTCCTTTCGTTCGGCTCACTCACACATTGCGACTTCGCGTCGCACCAGGTGGAAGAAGTCTGTCGCCAGCAGGCCGTTGGTCTGGGTTCGCACGAAGGTCCGCCAGCTGGTGTCGGCCTGGCGGCGGGGCGCCGGGCCGAAACCCGCACCGCCGAGGATCCGACGGATCGTGCTTGCGCCGATCCGATCGTCCAGGCCGCGCAGTTCGCCCTGGATGCGGCGATGGCCCAGGTGGGGTTGTCCCGGGCGAGGTGGATCGCCATCACTCCTCCCGTGGCAGCAACCGGGCCAACGCGGCCAGGATCGCGCGGTCGGGCCAGGTGAACCGGGCTGCCTGACCTGGCGGCGCAGCACCACCACCTCCTGGCGCAACTCCTTTTTCGACTTCCGCGGCACCCGGGGCCTGCTCACCGCCGGCTACCGGCTCACCCGAGCCTGGCTACGCGATCCCACCCCGGTCCCCGCGCTGTCCGCGCGGCCTCGTCGTCGACCCTGCCGCAGCTGCCGATCACGGCGCCGACACCTGGCCTCGCCTGAAAGGCTCCCCAGCGCCGGCCTTTCTGGCGCATCCCCACGCCCAGAAATGCGACATTCTCTTCTAGCTAAAGTGCCTCAAGCGGCGAAATATGAGGAACTGGACAGTCGGCCGACTGTGCGATGCCGCACATCGATGAGGAACCTACTGATGCATGTTCACCCACAGCACGCGCACCATCCCGATGCGTTCCGGCTTTACGGCCCCGACATCCAGCGCGACCCGGCGACGATATACCGGGAGATGCGGGCCCGGTACGGTCCGGTTGCACCGGTGCTGCTCGAGGGGGACCTGCCGGCCTGGCTGGTGCTCGGCTACCGCGAGGTCCACTATGTGACGTCCAATCCCGAGCTGTTCGGGCGCGACTCGCGGCGGTGGAACCGGTGGCCAGCGGTCCCCGCCGACTGGCCAGGGCGCACGGTGGTCGAATACATGCCGTCCGTGTACTACGCCGAGGGTGCCGAGCACCATCGCCGAGCCGGCGCCGTGCACGACATCTTGGCCGCTGTCGACCAGCTCACCCTGCGCGAGGAATGCGAGCGCATCGCCGATCGCCTGATCGACGCATTTGCCGGTGACGGAAAGGCCGACCTCATTACCCTGTACGCCTCGCAGCTGCCGCTGTTCGCCGACGCGTTCATGTTCGGCCTGAGCCCGGCCGAGACCGAGGGCATGGTGCGCGACGCCAACACGATGGTGTCCGGCACCTCCGAGTCCATAGCCGCGCGGGAGCGGCTGCGTGCGCTAATGGCCGTCCTGGTCCAGCGTGGCCGGGAGCGCCCCGGGCCGAACCTGCCGTCACGGCTCGTCGCGCACCCCGCCGGGCTCACCGACGCGGAGATGATCGACGACCTGGGCCTGATCATCGGCGCTGGGCAGCTCACCATGGCGATGTGGATCGGCAACGCGCTGCGGTTGATGCTCGTCGACGACCGGTTCTCGCTCACCCTCGCCGGCGGCCGGCGCAGCATCGGCCAAGCGCTCAACGAGGTGCTCTGGGAGGACACCCCGATCCAGAACTTCGCCGGCCGGTGGGCGGTGCGGGCGACCGAGCTCGGCGGTCAGCGCATCCAGGCCGGGGACATGCTCATCCTCGGGCTGGCCGCGGCCAACGCAGACCCGATGATCCGAGAGCAGAGCACGCCCTCGGCGGCTGGGAACCGGTCGCAGCTCTCGTTCAGCCACGGCGAGCATCGCTGCCCGCTTCCCGCGCAGGAGATCGCCGAGGTCGTGGCGCAGACGGCCATCGAGGTGCTGCTCGACCGGCTGCCCGATCTCTCCCTCGCCGTCGACCGCGACGCCCTGGTCTGGCTGCCGTCCCCATGGCTACGCGGGCCGATGTCGCTGCCGGTCGTCTTCACCCCGGCCTGACCTTCGGGTCCGCGCCGGTACCGTCAGGGGGTGGGTTCGATACTGCCCCCGCATCATCCATGGCGCCGCTGTCCGACACGGGCACGGCCGCGGGGGGGGCGGGAATCGGGTAGTCCGCCGTGTCGTCGCATAGCCACGACCCCACACACGACGGACACAGCGTGATCGCATGCGACCTGGCTCACCACCGCCGCGCTGTCGCAGGTCACCTCGCGGCCGCGGTGCCTGGTCGCGTTCCGCCCCGGGTTTCTCAGTCCGACGCTCGCCGCCCAGCACGCTCAGACGTTCCAGTGCATCTCGGCGGGCCGGCTGTACCTGAACGTGGTGACCGGCGGCGACCCGGCGATCATGCGGGCGAGGGGGTGGCGATCGACGCGCCGCTAGGGACGCGGCCGCTAGCCGCGCAGGGAGTCGAGGGTGACGAAGGTGTAGCCGCGGTCGCGAAGCGCGGCGATGAGGGTGGGGAGCGCGTCGGCATCGAGGGTGGAGTGGTCCTCGGGATGGGAGCCCAGGTGCATCAGCACGATCTCGCCGGGCGTCAGGGCGTCCAGGACCCGGCTGGTGACCGACGCGGCGGAGCGGCCGCCGGACGTGCCCTGCCAGCCGAGAGTATCGACGGTCCACCGGATCGGCACGTAGCCGAGGGTGTTCAGGACGGCGATGTCATGAGCGTTGCGGTCCCCGAACGGAAAACGGAAGAAGGGTCGAGGCTCCGTCCCGCCGGCCGTCATGATGTCGTGCTCGGCGCCGAACACCTCGTGACGGATCGCGGCGTCGTCGAGCTGGGTGAAGTACGGGTGGGTCAGCGAGTGGTTGCCCATCCCGCCGCCGGACGCGGCGATGTCGCGTACCTGGGACGGGTAGCTGGTGGCGAACTGGCCGGTGAGGAAGAACGTCCCGGCGACGTGCTCCCGGGCGAGCGTCGCGAGGATCGGCGCGACCCCGTCGGCGTTGGCGCCGGCGTCGAACGTCAGCGCGACGATCTTGCGGTCCGTCGGGATCCGGTCCCAGTCCTTCCCGAACAGCCAGCCCTGCAGCCCGGTGCCCGGGGTCGGTGGCGGCGGGCCGATCGGGCCCGTCCGGAAAGTCGGGACCGGTACCGAGATCGACGGCCTCGGCACGGACACGGACACGGTCGGCACCGTCGGCACCGCCGGCCGGCTCGGCGTCGCCCCGGCGCCCTGGGCCGCGGCGCCTCCCATGCCCGCCCCCGCGCTGTCGACGTCGCGCGCACCGGCGGCGGGAGCGGCGGGCGTCGCCGTGACGCCGCGGGTCGGACCGGGCGGCGGCTCGACGCGTCCCTCCCCGGTACAGGCGGCAAGCACAGCTACCAGGCACACCGGCGCACACCAGGCGATTGCGCGGCGACGACGCGTCATGGTGGATAGGACGCCGCCCCGCCGCCAGCGGTTGCCCGGCGAGCCGCTTCAGCAGCGGGCCCGCGCAACGACCCCGAACTGCGCATATGTTGCGATCAGACCGCCCGGCGGGTCCCCGGACAGGTCTCGTTCGTCGCCCGGTGCGCGGCGGGTAGAGGACGGGCATGAGTAGTCAGCGACGATCAGACGGACCACCGGCGCGCGTCCAGCTGTCGCGCGCCGCCGGCTGGCGGATGCCGGCGGGCGCGCGCAAGGTCGACCGCACCACCCCGTGGGGAAACCCGTTCGACTACCGCGGGCCCGGCCGCGACCGCGCGGTCGCGATCTGCGAATACACCGCCTGGCTCGACGGCGAGGGCCCCGACGAGCTCCCCGCGGGCCATCGCGTGTTCAGCCGCTCCTGGGTTCTGGAGCACCTCGACGAGCTGGCCGGCGCCCGGCTCGCCTGCTGGTGCCCGCTCGACGGCCCCTGCCACTCGAACGTCCTGGGCGCCCGGGTCTACGAGCACACCCACCGCGCCAGCGAAACGGTCCGGAAAGCTGCATATGGTGCGATCAGTCGGCGAACCACCCCTCGCGACAGCGCAAGGCGCCCGGTCGGACACGGCAAGACACGCCGAAGTCGGGCGAACGCGCAGCCCGGGCCGCCGGCCGGATAATGCTAAGCCGGTGTGATCCCCCGCCCCGCGCGGGCGCGCCGGACGCACGAGTACCGGGCAGGGCGACGGACGCCGGACGCCGGACGCCGGGCAGGACGCCGGACGCCAAGCAGGGCAACGGACGCCGGGTGGCGGACCACACGACGGTGGAGGTGACGGACCCGGTGACGGTGACGGAGACCGGCGGCCCGCATGGCGCGCCGGCCAACGGCGTGCGCCACGTGCCGCAAGGCGAGGTCGCCGCCGCGCTACCCGCCCTTGCCACCGACTCCGCGCCGGCCGGCCCCGCCGGCGGACCCGTCAGCCCCCCGGTCGGCCGGGTGATGGGCACCGAGGAGGCCACGCCGCTGCTCTTCCACGTCGCGCTGAACGAGGGCAGCTACCTGCAGCTGGACGACGTGGTCGTCACCAGCCGCCTCGTGCCCGGGGTAGGGAAGGTGATGACCGCCGGGGTCGTCACCCAGGTCGAGGCGCGGCACGAGGGCGCGAGCTTCGACTCGGACGTGTTCCTCATCGCCGAGGGCGTCCTGCCCGCCCAGGTGCAGGAGATCGCCGAGGTGACGACGACCCGCCTCGAACCGGAGATCTACGTCCCGCCGCGCCCGGGCGAGCTGGTACGCAGGGCCACCGGCGACGAGCGGGCGACCGCGCTGTACTTCGACCAGATGGAGCGCCAGATCCCGGTCGGCCTCGGCCGCGACGGCACGCCGATCTACATCAACCTCGAGTTCCTCGACGGCACCCGCGGCGCCCATGTCTCCATCAGCGGCATCTCCGGCGTCGCGACGAAGACCAGCTTCGCGCTGTTCCTGCTGTACTCGGTGTTCCGCTGTGGGGTGCTCGGCCGGGCGGCGGTGAACGCGAAGGCGCTGGTCTTCTCCGTCAAGGGCGAGGACCTGCTGTTCCTCGACAAGCCCAACATCCGGCTGACCGACGAGGTTCGCGACGTCTACGGCCGGCTGGGCCTGCCGGCCGAGCCGTTCGCCTCCGCCGGCTTCTACGCCCCGCCGCTGCCGGGCGACACCACCGGCCGCCCGCACGTCGCCGCGCGCACGTCCGGCGTGAGCGCGTTCTGGTGGACGCCCCGGGAGTTCTGCGCGCAGGAGCTGCTCCCCTACGTCTTCGCCGACTCCGAGGACGACCGGCAGCAGTACACGATGGTCGTCCACCAGGTGACGAACCGCCTGCGCCTCGACGCGGTCCCCTACGGCGCGGACGGCGCCGTCAAGGTCGAGGGCCAGGTCCTGAAGACCTACGAGGAGCTCGTCGACCTCGTCATCGACCGGGTCAACGACGACGGCGCGCGGGCGAAGTGGGCCGGGCCCGCCACCGGGGCGGGCACGGTGAACGCGTTCGTGCGCCGGCTGCGCTCGTCGCTGCGGGCGCTGCGCCCGCTGATCCGGGCGGACCTGCCGGACGCGCCGGGGCGCCAGGTCAGCACGGCCGGCCACCAGGTGACCGTCGTCGACCTGCACAACCTGCCCGAGCGGGCACAGCGGTTCGTCGTCGGCGTCGTGCTCGCCGCGGAGATGCGGCGCAAGGAGGACGCGGGACCCGGCGGGCTGCTGTTCACGATGCTCGACGAGCTGAACAAGTACGCGCCGCGGGACGGGACGAGCCCGATCAAGGAGGTGCTGCTCGACATCGCGGAACGCGGCCGGTCGCTGGGCATCATCCTCGTCGGCGCGCAGCAGACCGCGAGCGAGGTCGAACGGCGGATCATCGCGAACAGCGCGATCCGGATCGTCGGCCGGCTCGATCCGGCGGAGGCGTCCCGGCCCGAGTACGGGTTCCTGCCGCCGAGCCAGCGCGCGCGGGCGACGTTGGCGAAGCCGGGCACGATGTTCGTCACTCAGCCCGAGATCCCCGTCCCGCTGGCCGTCACGTTTCCCTTTCCCGCCTGGGCGACGAGGCCGTCGGAGGCGGCCGACACCGGGCCGGAGACGCCGGCGGCGCCCGGCGGCCCGGCGGCGGCCGGGCCCGGCCGCCCGGACCCGTTCAGCCAGCTTCCCGACCCCGACGACGACCCGCCGCCCTTCTGAAGGGCCAAAGGCCGCGCGAAAATGATCTTCCTTCGCGCGGCCTTTGGCCACCGCCCGGGGCACTGACTGTCGGAGGGCGGGGCTACCGTCGTCCTGACCGGCGATGATCTCACCGGCATCCACCGCGCCCGGCCGCGCCGCGAAGGACTGCTCGCCATGAGGTTTCTGCACACGTCCGACTGGCACATCGGCAAGTCGTTGAAGGGCCGCAGCCGGCTCGACGACCAGGAGGCGGTGCTGCGGGAGATCGTCGGCGTCGCCCGCGTCCACGAGGTCGACGCGGTCCTGGTCGCGGGCGACGTCTACGACTCGGCGGCGCCGTCGGCGGAGGCGCAGCGGCTCGCCGTCCAGACGCTGCTCGGGTTCCGCGGCACCGGCGCCGAGGTGATTGTGATCGCCGGCAACCACGACCATCCGCGCTCGTTCGAGGCGTACCGGCCGCTGATGGGGGCCGCCGGGATCACGATGGTCGGAACGGTGCGCCGAGCGGACAAGGGCGGGGTCGTCGCGTTCAACGCCCGCGGCTCCGGCGAGCCCGTACGGGTGGCGCTGCTGCCGTTCGTCTCGCAGCGCTACGCCGTGCGCGCCGCCGAGCTGGTCACCCAGACGCCGGCGCAGAGCGCGGCCCGGTACGACCAGATGGTGCGCGACCTGCTCGCCGCGCTGTCCCAAGGCTTCGCCGACGACGCAGTCAACCTCGTGCTCGCGCACCTCACGGTGACCGGCGGGCGGTTCGGCGGCGGTGAGCGGCTCGCCCAGTCGATCTTCGACTACTACGTGCCGGCGACGGCCTTCCCCGCCGACGCGCACTACGTGGCGCTCGGCCACCTGCACCGCCGCCAGACGCTGCCGGCGCCCTGCCCGGTGGAGTACTGCGGCTCGCCGCTCGCCGTCGACTTCGGCGAGGAGGACTACACCCCGGTGGTGCGGGTCGTCGACGCGGCGCCGGGCGTGCCGGCCAGCGGGGTCGACGTCCCGGTGACGGCCGGGCGGCGGCTGCGGACCGTGCGCGGGACGGTGGCGGAGCTCGGGGACACCGCGGCGGAGCTCGGCGACGCGCTGCTGCGGGTGTGGGTGCGCGAGCCGGCCCGCGCCGGGCTGCGCGAACAGGTGCAGGAGCTGCTGCCGAACGCACTGGAGGTCCGCATCGACCCGGAGTTCGCCGCCGCCGTCACGGGTTCGCGGCCGAGCCGGCCCGCCGACGGGCAGCACGGCCCGACGGACCTGTTCCACGAGTTCCTCGGCACCCAGAACATCGCCGACGACCGGGTCGAGGCGCTCTTCGCCGCCCTGCACGACGAAACTGTCGGAGCCGAGGGGCATGGTTAGCGCGACGGCCGGCCGCGTCGTCGCAGGTCGCGTCGTCGCAGGTCGCGGCGCCGGGACACGGGGACGGGCAGCGCGGAAGGGGGCGAGCTGATGCGGCCGGTACTGCTGGAGATCGCCGGTTTCGGCTCGTTCCGGGACGCGGCGGCGGTGGACTTCACCGACGCGGACTACTTCGCGCTCGTCGGACCGACCGGGTCGGGCAAGTCGACCGTCATCGACGCGATGACGTTCGCCCTGTACGGGTCGGTGCCCCGGTGGAACGACCGGCGGATGGTGGCGCTGGCGCTCGCCCCGACGGTCGCCCGTGGCACGGTCCGGCTGGTGTTCGACGCCGCCGGCAGCCGCTACGTGGCGGCCCGGGAGCTGCGCCGGCTGGCCAGTGGCGGCGTCACGGTCCGCAACGCCCGGCTGGAGAAACTCGCCGACCTCGCGGGGCTCGGCGCCGCAGGCGAGCAGACCGAGGTGGTCGCGGCGGACTCGGAGGTGACCAGGGCCGTCGAGGCGCTGCTCGGCCTGAGCTTCGAGCACTTCTGCTCCTGCGTCGTGCTCCCGCAGGGCGCCTTCGCCGAGTTCCTGCACGCCAAGCCCGCCGACCGGCAGAAGATCCTCACCAGGCTGCTCGGCCTCGGCGTCTACGACGAGATCCGGGTCGCCGCGAACAACCGGGCCAGCGAGCAGCAGCACCGCGCCGAGGTGCTCGACAAGCAGCTCGCCGGCTACCCGGACGCCACCGACGAGGCCGAGGCGGCGGCCGCGCGCCGGGTCGACACGCTCGTCGAGGTCGCCGGGCTGGTCGACGCGGCGCTCGGCGAGGTGGCGACGGCGACCGCGGCCGCGCGCGACGCCGCGGCCGAGCTCGGCCGCGTCCGGGCGGAGCGCGACCTGCTGGCGGCGGTCCGGCTACCGGCCGGCGTCGTCGACCTGACCGACCGGCTCGCCGCGGCGCGCCGCGGCGACGCCGACGCGGCCGAACGCCGGCTGGCGGCGGAGCACGCGGACACAGCCGCCCGCGACGCCCTCGCCGCCGCCCCCGAACGCGCGCCCCTCGACCGGGCGAGCCGCGATCACGACGAGCTGGCTCGGCAGCTCACCGCCCAGCCCGAGGCCGAGGCGACGCACACCGCCGCCCGCGCGACCCTCGACCGGCTCACCGTGGCGGTCGCCGACGCCCGCCGCGCGCGGGACGCCGCGGCCGGCTCCCGGGCCGCGGCCGCCGCGCTGGCCGAGGAGACCGTCGCCGAGGTGACCCGGCTGCGGGCCGAGCGCGACCTGCTCGCGGGGGTGCAGCCGCCGCCCGGCGTCGTCGAGGCCGCGGGGCGCCAGCGCGCCGCCGCGCGCGCCGCCGCCGAGGCCGCCTCCCGCCGCCAGGCCGCGGAACGGGCGGACGACGCCGCCCGCGCGGACCTCGTCGCCGCGCCCGACCGGGCCGCCCTGGAACGTGCCCGCGACGCCCACCAGGAGCTGGCGCGGCTGCTCCCGGCCCGCGCCGAGGCGCAGCGCGCGCACGCGGGCGCCTCCGGGGCGCTGGCCGACGCGGTCTCGGCCGTCGAGACCGCCCGGCGCGCACACCTGGACGCGGCCGCGGCGCTCGAGCACGCCCAGGCTGGCGACCTCGCCGCCGCCCTGCGGGCGCACCTCGTCCCCGGCGAGCCCTGCCCGGTCTGCGAGCAGAACGTCGTCGACCCGCCTGCCGCCGGCGGTCACACCGCCGCGCTCGCGGCCGCCCGCGCCGCGCTCGACAGCGCGCGGGCGGACCTCGACGCGGGCGAGCGGCGCGCGTCCGACGCGGGCCGGGCCGAGTACGAGGCCCGGCTTCGGCTCCGGCAGATCACCGAGCGCGTGGACGAGCTGCGCGGCGGGCTCGTCGGCTCGCCCGACGGCGCCGGGGTGGCGGCCGGCCTCGCCGAGATCACCCGGCTCGAGCGGTCCGCCGTCCGTGCGGCCAGGGAGCTGGCCTCGGCTCGGCGCGACGCGGAGGCGGCCGACGCGGCCGTCGCGGGGCTCGCGGCGGCCAGCGCCCGGGCGCGGGCGCAGCTGGCGGCGGCCCGGGACCCGCTCGTCGCCCTCGGCGCGCCCGGTCTCGTCGACGAGCCAGCGGACGCGACCGGCGGCCCCGCTGTCGACCTGGCTGGAAGCTGGGCCCGGCTCGTCGGCTGGGCCGGGGAGCTGGCGGCCGAGCTGACCACCCGGCTCGGCGCCGCGGCGGTGCGCGCGGCCGCCGCCCGCGACGCCGAGACCGCCGCCGAACGCGCCCACGACCAGGCGACGGCCGCGGCGGCGCGGGCCGAGCGTGACCAGGTCGCCGCCCTGCACGACGAACGGACCGTCGCGAGCCGGGCCGAGTCCCTGACCACGCGCATCGGCGAGCTGCGCGCCGCCCTGGCCGGCGCTCCGTCCGCCGCCGACGTGTCCGCCGCGCTCGCCGAGCTGGATCGGCTCGCCGTCGCGGCCAGGGACGCCGACCAGCGGCTGCGCGCCGCTCGGGCGGCGGCGGACGCGGCCGGCGCGGAGCTGGGCCGCGTCCAGGACGCGCTGCGCGACGCCCAGGCCGTCCTCGCGGCCGTCCGCGACCGGGTCGTCGCGCTGGGTGCACCGGCGCTCGGCGGCGACGACCTGCTGACCGGCTGGATGTCGCTGACGGACTGGGCCGGCACCGAGACGGCCGCCCGCGAGCGGCGGTTGCCCGGCCTGACCGACGCCGTCGGGCAGGCGGAGCGGACGCGGGACGGCGCGGCGCGGACGTTGGCCGACCTGCTCGACGCCCACGGCATCGCGCCGCCCGGCCCAGGCACCGTCGACGGCGCGGCCCGCGCGGTGTCCGCGGCCCTGGAGCGGGCCAGGGCCGACCGGGACAGGATCGCCGAGCGGCGGGCCGAGGCCGCGGGGCTGCGCGCGGGGCTCGCGCAGGCACGGGAGGCCGAGCAGGTCGCCCACCAGCTCGGGATGTTGCTGCGCTCGAACGGCTTCCAACGCTGGCTGGTGGCCGCGGCCCTGGACACGCTCGTCGCCGACGCGTCGCTGACCCTGGCCGACCTGTCCGGCGGCCAGTTCGCCCTGACCCACGACGACGGCGAGTTCGTCGTCGTCGACCACGCCGACGCCGACTCCCGCCGGCCGGTGCGCACGCTGTCCGGCGGGGAGACGTTCCAGGCGAGCCTGGCGCTGGCGCTCGCGCTGTCCGCGCAGCTGACCACGATGGCGGCGGCCGGCGCGGCCCGGCTCGACTCGATCTTCCTCGACGAGGGTTTCGGCACCCTCGACGACGCGACGCTCGACGTCGTCGCGACGACGCTGGAGAACCTGGCCGGCGGCGGCGCGGGCGGCGCCGGCCGGATGGTCGGCATCGTCACCCATGTCCGCGCGCTCGCCGAACGAGTCCCGGTCCGCTTCGCAGTGGCCCGCGACCAGCGCACCTCCACGGTCACCAGGGAGAACGCGTGACGACCACAGCCGGTGTCACCGCCGCAGGCCCGGCGCCGTTCGCCGCCGGCATGCGGTTCAGCGTCGACGCCTGGGACCCGAGCTACGGCACCAGCGTCGCCGGCGACGACCTCGCGGACTCCAGCGCCCGCGTCGAGCTCAACCTGGAGGTCCGGGCGGCGGCGTGGCGGCCGATGGCCGTGCCGGCGGCCCGGGGCCGGACCGTCGCCCCGCCGTCGGCCGTGCTGTTCGTCGACGGCGTGCGGCGCGTCGAGGCGCGCGCCTGGATCCATGACCTGGCAGCCGACGGGGTCGCGGCGACCGCCGCCTCGCCGGCGATCTGCGCCTCCTACGCCGGCGGCGTCGTCTGCTGCTGCGCGGCCGGCGCCCACCTGCTCGGCGCCCACGTCCGGCGCGGCCTGTTCACCGCCGCCGGCCACGCGGTCGACCTCACCACTGGCGGCGGCCGTTACCGGGTCCGGGCGGCCAAGGACGGCCCCGACGGCCCGACGCTCGCCCTGCAGCAGGAGCTGCTGGAGCTGGAGGTGCGCACCGCGACGAGGGCCCGCGGCGCGCACGAGCTGGTGCAGACACTCGACGACGACCCGTTCACCGGCGCCATCGAGGACCGGTTCGACACGCGCCCGGACGGTGCGCCGCCACCCGGCGGGCACGCCGCCGGGTCGCCTGCCGGTCAGGCCGGCGACCTGCTCGTCGTCGACGGGCCGCTGCGCGGCCGCAGTCAGCTGCCGCGCACGCTCGGCTTCGTCAAGACCCACCACACCCAGTACCTGCCGGCCGCGCAGCACGCCGTCGTCGGCGCGCTCGACCGCGCCGAGCGCACGCCGATCTTCCTGCTGAACAACCGCCGCGACGCCAGCTGGGACCGGTTCAGCTGGTACCTGCGCCTGCCCAGCCGCCCGGGCGCTCCCTGGGCGGGCGTCGCCCGGGTCGAGTGCCGCGCCGACCTGCCGCTGGACGAGGCGGTCGCGCTCGCGGACCTGAGCCAGGCGGTGCTGCCCCGGTTCGCCTCCCAGGAGTTCAAGGACGGCCGGGCGCCGCAGAACCTCTACCCGATCGCCGGGCTGGAACGGGCCCTGCGCCGCCGCCTCGGCGACGCCCAGCTGCTCTACCGCTCGCTGCGCCGCGCCGCCGCCGGCTGACGGCCCGCCGGGCCGCACCGCGCCAGGCCGAGCCGGCACCTGGCCGGACGGCGGTCAGATCTTGGTGGACCGGTAGTAGCGCAGCGCGCCCTCGTGCAGCGGGATGGGCGACGTCGCGATGGCGCTGCGCCGGTCCAGCGCGTAGGCGACCGGCACCCGGTCGGCGATCTCGGCCCGGGCGTCGAACAGGATCTTCGTCACCTCCTCGACCAGCCCCGCGTCGGTGTCGGCGCGGGTGACGAGCAGGTCCGGGACGGCAACCGTCGGCGTGTCGACGGCGTCGCCGGACACCCCGTACGTGTCGGCGAGGATCGTGCCCGAGCGGTAGACCGGATCCCAGCGGTCGTGCAGGCCGGGGGCGAGCTGGCCGAGCGGGACGAGACGGATCCGGGTCTTCTCGGCCAGTTCGGTGATGCCCGCGGTCGGCAACCCGCCCGACCAGAAGAAGGCGTCGATGTCACCGCTGCGCAGCGCGGCCACGGACTCGTTGATGCCGAGCCGGCTGGTGGTCAGCGTCGCGGGGTCGATCCCGGCGGCCGCGAGCATCCGCTCGGCGATCAGCTCGGTGCCCGACCCGTCGGAGCCGACCGACACCCGTTTGCCGGCCAGGTCGGCAACGGAGTTGATCGGCGCGTCGGCGCGGACCACCAGATGCACGTAGTCGTCGTAGATCCGGGCGAGCGCGCGCACCGGCACCGGGCTGGCGAACGGTGGTCGACCGGCGACGGCGGCGGAGGCGGCGTCCGCGGCGGTGAACGCGAAGACGTTCGCGGAGCGGGCCACCTGGCGGACGTTGTCGACGGACGCGGTGGTGGCCATCGCCTCGGCCTGCACCCCGCCGAGGCGACGGTTGACCGCGGCGGCGAGCTCGACGCCGTAGGTGTAGTAGATGCCCTTCGTGCCGCCGGTGAGGATGAGGATCGTGCCGTGCCGGTACTGGTGGTCCTGCCCGTCCCTGGCGACCGCGGTGACGGTGAGGCCGCCGGCCGCGACCACCGCCATCGTGGCCGCCAGCACCGTCAGCACGCGCCGTCGCGTCAGCCACCCGCCTGCCGGGCGCCCCGCTCGTAACCGCCGCATCACCGACCGACGATACCCGGGCCGCGACTACCCACAGTAGGGGCAGGCCGCCGGGCGCCGACGCGCGCGACTGGGCCGCCCGCCCGGGGCGCCGCGCACGGCGCCGCCCGCTGGACCTACCGGGTGCCGACGGTGATCGTGACGGACACGCCCTGGATGAGTGCGGCTGGCGCGGAGGGTGCTGGCCGGGTCCGCCGCCACGACGGGCGACCTGGCCAGTGCCGACGCTCGCGAGATCGGACTTGTTCGGATCAGGAGGCGGGCACCTTCACGAGGGAGTGCGCCGCGGGCAGGGCGGCCGACGGGCGGCGCGGGATGCGCAGCGTCACGGCGAGGCCCGTCGGTTCCACCAGCGCGACCGACAGCGCGCCGCCGGAGGCGTCCAGCAGGGCGATGGCGATGCTCAGGCCCAACCCCGAGCCGCCGACGTTCACGTTGCGCGGGCTGCGCCAGAACCGCCGGCCGACGGTGGGCAACTCGTCGGGCGCGACGCCGGGGCCCTCGTCCCGCACGACGACCCGCACCGAGTCGGCGTCCCGGCCGACCGCGACCTCGACGGTCGAACCCGCCGGCGAGAACTTGATCGCGTTGTCGACCACGGCGTCGAGCGCGCTGCCGATCGCCGTCCGGTCGGCGTAGCCCATCGCCTCCGACAGCCCGCTCTGGCGCAGGACGATCTGCTGTGACACCGCGACCGGCCGCCAGGCCGACATCCGTTCCCGGGCCGCGGCCGCGACGTCGAACAGCACCGGCAGCGTCGCCGCGTGCTCGGCCTGCGCGAGCGCCAGCATCTCGTCGAGCACCTCCGTCAGCCGGCGCCCCTCGGTCCGGGTCTCCTCCAGCTCGTCGAGCCACTCCGGCGGCAGGCCGAGCCCGATGTTCTCGATCCGCAGCAGCAGCGCCGACAGCGGGTTGCGCAGCTGGTGCGACGCGTCCGCGACGAAGGCCCGCTGCTGCGAGATGACCTCCTGGACGTGGTCGGCCATCTCGTTGAAGGCGCTCGCCAGCCGACGCAGCTCGGGTGGCCCGACCCGCTCCGAGACCCGGGTCGACAGCTGCCCGGTAGCGATCGCGTGGGTCACCGCGTCGAGGCTGTCGATCGGCGCGAGCAGCCACCGGGTCAGCCGCAGGGCGACCGCCACGCACAGCAGCAGCGCCGTCAGCTCACCGAGGCCGAGCAGCAGCCAGCGACTCACCACCTGGCCGCGCAGCCGATCCGTCGGGGAGATCGTCAGTGCCGCCCCGATCACGTCACCGCCGGAGAGGACGGGCTCCGCGATGACGAGCGGCCGGTCCTGCCAGGGCCAGATCTGCGCCGGGTGCTCCCCCGCCCGCCCCCGCAGGGCCGCGTTCAGCTGCGCGCGCACCTGCGGATCGGGCGGCATCGGCGTGGCCTGGGAGGCCGCGCGGACCGTGACGTCCCGGTCGTAGACGATCGCCTGGACGCCGTAGACCTGCTCGTAGCGGACCAGCTCGTCGGTGAGGGCGCGGGTGCCGTCGGGGCCGGGGTACTGCCCGGCCATGCCGGCGAACCGGGTGGTGTCGCCGAGCCGGTCGAAGAACATCGCCTGCTGGCGGCCCTCGGCGATGCTGCGGGCCAGCGGGATACCGAGCACGACCAGCGCCGTGGCCATCAGCGACAGCAGGATCACCAGCAGCCGGGCGCGCACGGGACGGTCAGGCCTGTCGGCGGCGCTTCACGCCGGCCGCGGCGGCCAGCTCCGGCGCCTCGGCGTCGTCCCGGCCGGCCGCCGCCGCGGGTTTCGCGGCCGGGTTCGCCGCCGCCGGGTCCGCCGGGTCCGCCGGGTCCGCCGCGTCGGCGGGCGGGGGCTGGACGCGCGGTGGCGCGGGCGCGCCCGCCGCGGCCAGCCGGTAGCCGACGCCCCGCACGGTCTGCACGACGTAAGGGTCGCCGAGCTTGGCGCGCAGGGAGGCCACGTGCACCTCCAGCGTGCGCGACGCCGACTGCACCGACGAGCCCCACACCTCGCTGATCAGCTGCTCCCGCCGGAACACCACCCCGGGAGCCCTGGCCAGCTCGGCGAGCAGGTCGAACTCCTTGCGGGTCAGGACGACCGGCCGGTCGTCTGCGGCCGTCACCTCGCGGCTGTCCAGATGTATCCGCAGGCCGCGGGTCTCGACCACCCGGCCGACGTCCGCGCCGCCGCCCGCCGGCCCGGGACCGGCCGAGCCGCCCGCCGAAGCCCCCTCGCCCGTTGCGGTGCCGTCGGCCCGCGACGAGCCGCCGGCGTGCCCGGCGGTGTCGCCGTCGGCGGGCGCGAGCGGATCGGGCCGGGAGCGGCGCACGACGGCGTGTATCCGGGCGATCAGCTCCCGCAGGTCGTAGGGCTTGACGATGTAGTCGTCGGCGCCCAGGTAGAGCCCGTGGATGCGGGCGGACAGCTCGGTTCGCGCCGTCACCATGATCACCGGGGTGTTGGACACCTTGCGGATCCGGCCGCAGACCTCGAAGCCGTCGCGGTCCGGCAGGCCCAGATCCAGCAGCACCAGATCGGGCCTGGTGTGCATCAGATCGAGGGCCCGCGCGCCGGTGCGGGCGCGGACGATGTCGAAGCCGTGCCGGCCGAGCACGCTGGACAACGCCGCCGCGACGCGGTCGTCATCCTCCACGATCAACAGCCGCATGGGCACTCCCGTCCGGCGACGCCGCGCGCACCGACGCGCGGTTCGCCCTCCTGGCATCACCGCCGCGGCCAGCCCGTCATCGCGCCGCCCGTCCTGCCTGGACAAGCTAGCACTCCGCGGCATGGTGGCCCACGTCACGCGAATAGATGCACGCCAGGCAGAGGCCTTCACCCGGGCGTTCGGCCGACCGTCCGCCGGCTAACGATGGGCGATACCGATCCTTTTCCCGGGCGGCACTCGGATCCCCGGATCGCGTTCACGGGCGCGGCTCTCGCAGTTCAGCCGGGCGCATTGTCGAATGGAGGCCGGAAACGGGCTGGCCGCTTTCTTCGCGCGCGACGACGGACCGCCGGCGGCCGGTCCGCGCGTCGTCCGCGCGTCGTCCGCGCGTCGTCCGCGGAGCCAATCGGCCGTCGTCAGGTCACGGGCGCCGGGACCGGGTCATCCGCCGGACCGCCTCGACCCACCCGCGGGAGCGCCCGGCGCGGCCGCGTCGGGGTGGCCGCCGGCCCGGCGCGGACCGTCGCCGACAGGAACGCGGCAATGAGGCAGAGGAAGGCCGCGCCGTACCAGGCGGCCGTGTAGGTGCCGGTGGCCTCGCGCACCCAGCCGGCGGCGATGGCCGCGGTGGCGGCGCCCAGCTGGTGCGCGGCGAACACCCAGCCGAACACCACCGGGGCGCGTTCCGGCCCGAACACGGACCGGCAGAGCGCGATGGTCGGCGGCACGGTCGCCACCCAGTCCAGCCCGTACACGACGACGAAAGCGATCATGCTGGGATGCGGCTCGGACGAGAGCAGCAGCGGCAATCCCGCGAGACCGAGGCCACGCATCGCGTAGTACGCGACCAGCAGGTAGCGGCCGTCGAACCGGTCGGTCAGCCAGCCGGATGCGACCGTGCCCACGATGTCGAAGATCCCGACGACGGCGAGCAGCCCGGCTGCCGTCACCTCCGGCATTCCGTGGTCGTGTGCGGCCGGCACGAAGTGCGTGCCGATCAGGCCGTTGGTACTCATGCCGCAGATGAAGAACCCGATGGCGAGGCCCCAGAAGGCCCGATGCCGGACCGCGAAGGAGAGCCCGGTCAACGCCGCGCCGGCCGCCTGCAGCCCCGAGCCGCTCGGCCGCCCGGCCCGCGGGGCAGGCCCGTCCCGCCCCGTGGCGCCGCCCGGCGCGTCGGCCACGGCTGCCGGGTCCCGCTCCAGCGCCGTGGGCGCCGGCTGCGGCGGCGCGCCGTACGGGCGCAGGCCCACGTCGCTCGGGTAGTCGCGGATGCCCAGCACCGCAAGCGGGACCACGGCCGCGGCGGCGACCGTCACCGTCAGCGCCGCGGCACGCCAGCCGTAGCGGTCGACGAGCAGCGCTAGTCCCGGCAGGAAGATCAGCTGACCGGTCGCCCCGCCGGCCGTCAGCACGCCGACCACCAGGCCGCGCCGGCGCTCGAACCAGCGGCCGGCGATCGTCGCGGCGAACACCAGCGCCATCGAGCCCGTGCCCAGGCCGACCAGCACGCCCCAACAGGCGATCAGCTGCCAGGTCGCGGTCATGAACACCGTCAGCCCGCTGCCGGCCGCCACCAGCAGCAGCGCGACGGCCACCACCTGCCGGATCCCGAACCGTTCCATCAGCGCCGCGGCGAACGGCGCGGTCAACCCGTACAGGACGAGGTTGACCGACACCGCCGCGGAGATCGTCGCCCGGGACCAGCCGAACTCGTCCTGCAGCGGCAGGATGAACACGCTCGGCACCGCGCGGAACCCGGCCGCGCCGACCAGCGCGACGAACGCCACCGCGGCGACGACCCAGGCTCGATGGGGACGCCGGCGCGCCCGGGTGGGGCCGGTGGCGGGCGGTCCTGAGGTCACCGTCCCAGAATGCCCCAGGTCGGGCGGGCGGGTCAGAGGTCGGCGACCTGCGTGACCACCTCGGCGCCGAGGATCTCCAGGGGGCGGATCGTGTTCACGGCGGCGACGCTGCCGATCGCCTCCTGGACGCCGAGCCCGGCCAGGCGCTCCAGGTCGGCGAGGATCCTGCCCACGTGCTGGCCGTTCTCGCCCGGGTCGAACCCGTAGTACACCGTTTTGACGATCTCGTCGTAGTCGCGCCCCTCGGCCTCGCAGTGGCTGCGCAGCACGTCGAGCTTGCGTGGCAGGTCGGGGCCGTCGAACAGGTTGCAGGCCTGGCCGTAGCGGGCGACCAGGCGCAGCGTCTTCTTCTCGCCACCGCCGCCGATCATGATCGGCGGGTGCGGGCGGGACAGGTTCTGCGGCGCGTTCAGCGGCCGGGCCAGCTGATAATGCTTGCCGTCGTGCGGATCTTCGGCGTCCGACCACATGGCCAGGCAGATCTGCAGCGTCTCCTCCAGCCGCTCGAACCGCTCCGCGACCGGCGGGAACGGGATGCCGAGGCCGACCGACTCCTCCTCGTTCCAGGCCGCGCCGATGCCCAGCCAGGCCCGGCCGCCGGACAGCACGTCGAGCGTGCTGATCGTCTTCGCGAGCACGCCGGGCTGCCGGTAGACCGTGCCGGTGACCAGCGTCAGCAGCTTGACCCGCTCGGTGACCGCGGCGAGGTAGCCAAGTGTCGTGTACGCCTCCAGCATGTCGCGCTCGGGCGGGCCGACGAACGCGATCTGGAAGAAGTGGTCCATCACGGCGAGCTTGTCGAAGCCGGCCGCGTCGGCGGCTCGGGCGATCTCGACGAGATCGGCGCCGAGCCGGGCCGGGCCGCCCGGCCAGGTGAAGTCGGGGATCTGAACTCCAAGCCGCATCAGGCGTCGACCTCTCGAGGGTCTGGCGGGCGGTGGCGCTCCCGCCGGTCCGGCACCGGCGCCCGCAGTGCGCGATCGGACGCCCGACCCGACCCTATGCCCGGGCGGGGCCGTGCTCCGGAAGACCGCCGGTCGTTCGGGCTACCGGCCGACGCAGGCGCGCGGCCACGGTAACGAGCCGAGAAGGCCGCGAGCGGGCCGCCGAGAAGTCGAATGGTGACCGAACCCGACCAGCGCGAATTCGGGGCGCTAACATCACCCAACGCGAGGACAGGCCAGCCTCGCCGTCGAAACACCGACCCTCGGATTCCGACCGGAATCGGCGACAATTACCCCATGTCGAGACCCGCCCGTCACCAGGTCCGGCGATGTGACGACGGGCGGTGTTCGCGCAGCGCCACGGCCGCGGCGTCGGTGGACGCACGTACCGCGACTCCAGCCGGCCGGCGGTCGGACGGCCGGCGGTCGGACGGCCGGCCACGGCGCACCGCCGGCAGGGCCGGCGCCGGGCGGTCACGATGATCACCATCGGGCCGCCGTCCCGGCGGTACCGGATGGTCCGGATAGCCCAGCTGCTGCTGCTCGGCGCGGCCGTCATCCTGACGGTCGCCGGCTTCACCGGCGCTGGGTGGATCGACGCCACGGCGTGGCCGCTGCGGAACACGTTCAGCCTCGCGGTGGGCGTGCTGTGCGTCATGCGCGCGGTGCTCATCCGCGGTGACCGGGCCCCCTGGGCACTGCTCGGCGGCGGCCTGATCCTCTACGGCGCCGCCACCCTCTGCTCGTGGGTCACCGGGTACGTCATCGAGGGCAAGCAGCAGGCGATCCCGCCGTCCGTCATCGACGCGGGCTGGCTGGCGTTCTACCCGGCGTGCTACGCGGCCGTCGTCCTGCTGCTGCGGCACCGGCTGCTGCGGCTGCCGCGAAGCCTGCTGCTCGACGCGCTCGTCGGCCTGCTCGGGGTCGCCGCGCTGACCACCGGCCTCGGCGTCGTCATGAGGCGCCGGGAGCCCGAGCTGGGCCTCGGCGACCTGCTCATCGCGCTCGTGTACCCGCTGGCCGACCTGCTGCTCGCCCTGCTGGTGATCAGCGTGTTCGGCCTGCTCGGCCGTCGCGCCGGACGGGTGTGGTGGCTGCTCGGCTGCGGCCTGCTCTGCTTCGTCGCGGCGGACACCGCGCTGGCCTCGCAGACCGCGACCGACGGCGGGTTCGCGCCCGGCGGGCCGTCGGACTTCCTGTGGGCGCTGTCCCAGCTGCTGCTCGGGTTGGCCGCCTGGCAACGCCAGCCACGGACGTCGCCGGCCAGGGCAGCCGGCTGGGGGATCATGCTCGTCCCCACCGTCCTGGCGCTCACCGCGCTCGGCATCCTCGTGGCGGGGGCGACCGTGCGGCTGCCGACCGCCGCCGTCCTGCTCGCGGCCTGCACGGTCGTCGCCGCGCTCGCCCGCGCCGGCCTCACCTTCGTCGAGATGCAACGGCTGGCCGAGTCGAAGGCGCTCGCGCTGACGGACGACCTGACCGGCCGGCCCAACCGGCGCGGCCTCGACGAGCGGCTGCGCGCCGCCATCGCCGACGCGGCCGGCGCCGGGCACGCGCTGACGCTCCTGCTCCTCGATCTCGACCGGTTCAAGCTCGTCAACGACTCGCTCGGCCACCAGGTCGGCGACGAGGTGCTCATCGAGGTCAGCGGGCGGATCGCCACGGCGCTGCGGCCGGGAGACCTGGTCGCGCGGCTCGGCGGCGACGAGTTCGCCGTGCTGCTGGAGCGGACCGATCGCGCTGGCGCGATGCTCGTCGCCGACCGGGTGCGCGCCGCGCTGGACGACTATGTCCAGGTCGGCACCCTGACGGTCCCGGTGCGGGCGAGCATCGGCGCCGCGGTCTATCCCGAGCAGGCGGCCAGCGCCGGCGAGCTGCTGCGGCGGGCGGACATCGCCATGTACGCGGCCAAGCGGCGGCACACCGGCGTCGAGCACTACGACCCGCGGGCCGACGACGCGTCGCTGGTCGAGCTGACGCTGACCGAGGCGCTTCGGGTCGGCATCAGCGGAGACCAGATCGAGGCGCACTACCAGCCGAAGCTGGAGATCGTCACCGGCCGGGTCCGCTCGGTGGAGGCGCTGGCCCGCTGGAACCATCCGGAGCGCGGCCTGCTCGCGCCGGTCTCGTTCGTCCGGCTCGCCGAGCACGCCGGGCTGATGCGCCCGCTCACCACGGCCGTGCTCGGCCAGTCGTGCGCCCAGCTGGCGGCGTGGCGCGCGGCGGGCCTGGACATCACCGCGGCCGTGAACGTGTCCGCGACGGACCTGCTCGACCGGGCGTTCCCCGACCAGGTCCGCGGGCTGCTCGCCGCGCACGGCCTCGCCGCCGACGCGCTCGAGCTGGAGATCACCGAGACGACGCTGATGCTCGATCGCGCCCGGGCGAGCATGGTGCTCACCGAGCTGCACGACCTCGGCGTCGGGATCGCGGTCGACGACTACGGCACCGGATACTCGACGCTGGCCTACCTGTCCGGCGACTTCCCGGTGGACGTGCTCAAGCTGGACCGGTTCTTCGTCAGCCGGCTGGAGTGCGACGACGTGGCCCGTAAGATCGTTCGGTCGACCGTCGACCTGGCACACGACCTGGGCCTGCGGGTGGTCGCCGAGGGCGTCGAGACGGAACGGGGGCTCACGCTGCTGGGCGAGTTCGGCTGCGACCTGGCCCAGGGCTTCTACGTCGGCGAGCCCGGGCCGGCCGAGCTGCTCACCCCGCGGCTCGGACCGGCCGCCGCGGGTGCCGCGCCGAAGGGTGGGACCGGCGGCGGGGCGGGCGGCGGGCCAGCCAGCTGCACCCAGTCCGCGGCGACGACGGCCGTGCCCGCCGGCACGGCCACCAACTCCGGGCCGTGAGCCGCACCGAGCCGCCCGCCCGCCCCGGTCCGAGCTGGTGGGACACGCTGGCCCTGGCGCAGGGCCCGGCCGACGCACCGGTGGTCGTCGGCGGTGCCGCCACGCCGGACGCGCTCGTCGGCGCCTACCGGGCCGGGGTGTTCCCCTGGCCGTCCGAGGACGACGAGGACGACGAGGCGGCGCCGCGGCCCGGGCAGCTCGCGGTCGCGCTGCGCGCGGTCAGCCGCGGAATCGGGCTTCGGCGGCGGCCCGCCGGCCTGCCGTGGTGGTGCCCCGACCCGCGTGCGGTGATCCCCGCCGGCCAGGTGCGCACCACCAGGTCGCTGCGCGGCCGGCTGCGCTCCAGCGGGTGGATGTCGACGGTGGACCAGGCGTTCGACGAGGTCGTCGGTCGCTGCCGGCGCACCGGGGCCGAAGTCTGGATCACCGACGAGCTGCGCGCCGGATACACCCAGCTGCACGCGCTCGGCTGGGCGCACAGCCTGGAGGTGTGGAATCGCGACCGGCTGGTCGGCGGCGCGTTCGGCGTCCTGGTCGGCGGGGTGTTCGTCGGCGAGTCGATGTTCCACGAGGAGACCGACGCCTCGAAGGCCGCGCTGGTCGACCTGGACGCCCGGTTCGCGGCCGCCGGCGGCCGACTGGTCGACGTCCAGATCGCCAGCGATCACATGCGCAGCCTCGGCGCCGTGGAGATCGCCCGCGCCGACTACCTCGCGGTGCTGCGGGCGGCCCGCGACGACGACGTCCGGCTCGTCACCGACCGGCTGCCCGTCGCCCGGCTCGCGGCGCCGGCCGGCGCCGGCCCCGCGTAGGCGCGGCCGCGGGCGTCAGGACGGGTCGTCGTCGAGGCTCGCCGCCGGGTCCAAGTCGGCCGCCTGGCGCAGCGGGAACCGGTCGGCGGTCGCCGCGATGACGCGCAGCAGCTCCTCGATCTCGTCGTCCGTGTTGGCCGCCGTCACCGACAGCCGGAAGCCCGTCTCGGCCCGCGGGACGATGGGATACGGGACGACGGTGGCCAGGATGCCGTGCTCGAAGAGAAAGCGTCCGAGGGGCTCGATGAGCTCGGGCTCGGCCAGCGGGATCTCGACGATGGGGAATCCGCTGGTGTTCCGCGTGCTCAGCCCGAGCGTGGAAATGCCGGCCAGCAGCCGGGCCGTCCGGCGGTGCAGCGCGGCGCGCCGCTCGTCGCCGTGTGCCGCGTTGAACCGCAGCCCGGCCTGCGCGGTCGCCAGCGACGCCACTGGCGGCGGCCCGGAATAGGTGTAGGGGCCCGCGGTGATCCGCAGGAAATGCCGAATTTCCGGCGGGCATGCGACAAATGCCAACAGCGAGGAGTACGCCTTCGAAAATCCGCCGACGAGGATGAGGCCGTCGTAGTTGCCGCCGAGATGGCGCACGATGCCGTTACCCCGCGTCCCGTAGGGCGAGAGCTCACCCGCGGACCGCTCCCCGAGGACCCCGAAGCCGTGCGCGTCGTCGACGTAGAGCACCGCGTCGTACCGGCGGGCGAGCTCGACCAGCTCCGCGAGCGGCGGGCCGTTGCCGGTCATGCTGTTCACCCCGTCGACGCAGATGACGCGGGGATACCGGTCGCTGGCCGCGAGCTTGCGGGCGAGGCCGGGCAGGTTCTCCTCGCGGAACCGGATGACCCGGGCGCCGCGGGCCGCCGCCATCCGGGCGCCCTCGTGCATCGTCTGATGGGCCCGCAGCTCCAGGAACACCGCGCCGGCGCCGGCGAGCGCCGGCAGGACCGAGAAGTGGATGTGGCTGATGGTCGGCAGCAGCAGCGCGTCCTCGGCGCCGAGCAGCTCGGCGAGATCCGCCTCGATCTCCCCGAAGAGCCGGGGGTTGCCGACCAGCCGGCACCAGCTGGGATGCGTCCCCCAGCGGGCGATGTACTCGGGGACGACCGCGCTGATCTCGGGTTCGAGGTCGAAGCCGAGATAGTTGCAGGAGGCGAAGTCGATCAACCACTGGTCGCCGACCCGGATCCGGCGACCGTCGATCTCCTCCACGACCGGATCCCAGAACGGGACGCGGCCGCGCAGCCGATGCATCTCGGCCAGGCCACCCGGTGGCTGGGCGAGTACCCGGCCAAAGGCCGGTGCGAGCGATCTTCCAACAGCCGGGGCCTGCGCCGACACCAGGCCACCGGCCGCGCGCCCGAGCACGGACACGATCACTCCTCTGCGCGACCACCGAGGTGGCCCGGGCGCGGGGCAAGGATCGTCTCGCGGGTCGGGCGACACGGGTGATCCGACTGTTGTAAAAATCAGGTTTTACGCATCCGGACGATAGCCAAAGGTGCCATTTACGTCCATCGGTAGCGATCCTTAGCCTGACCGCCGGCGATCCCCGAACGGTCGGCCTCTCGGGACCGCGGCGCCTGACGACCGGACCGCGTTTCGACCCTTTGCTTGCTCCGGAGTAGGTGTCGTTGTTCCGACAACTTCGACCCGGTCGCCGCGGCCGGTCGCGGGCCCGGCGGCGCCCCGCCGACCCTCTCCCGGAGCGCCCGGGAGGGTCCCGCCCTCCGCATTCGCCCGGTTGGCAGGGTGTTAGGGTCCGCCTATGGTTGACCTGGCCCCAGATCCGCTACCGGCCCCGACGACGCCGGCGGCCGAGCCGACGGCGCCGGGCCCGGCCCGGCCGAGGGCCGCGATGCTGCCCACCGTGCCGTACAACGGCTGGGGCCTGCGTCGTTCCTGGACGCTGTTCAGCGAGCACCGCAAGAAGCCCGTGGACCCGCCGCCCAGCTTCTACCGGCTCATCGCCGCGGACTCGGTCCGCCAGCTGTCCCGGTACACCTCGGTCGCCGGCCAGGACGTCCTGGACGTCGGCGGCGGCCCCGGCTACTTCCGGGATGCGTTCCTCGAGGCCGGCGCCCGCTACTGCTGGGTCGAGCCGGACGTCTCGGAGCTCGCCGTCACCGACGTCCCGGGCCGGATCCGCGGCAGCGCGCTCGCGCTGCCGGTCCGCACCGACTCGCTCGACATCTGCTACACGTCGAACGTGCTGGAGCACGTCCCGGACGCCGCGCAGATGTGCTCGGAGCTGGTCCGGGTGACCCGCCCCGGCGGGCTCGTCTACCTCAGCTACTGCACCTGGCTGTCCCCGTGGGGCGGCCACGAGACGTCGCCGTGGCACTATCTCGGCGGCCGCCGGGCGCTCGCCCGCTACGAGCGGGTCAACGGCGAGCCACCCAAGAACATCTTCGGCGAGACCATGTTCGCCGCGTACGTCGGCGACACCCTCGCCTGGGCCCGCAACCGGCAGGACGTCGTCGTCATCGACGCCCTGCCGCGCTACCTGCCGGACTGGTCCAAGCCGATCCTGAAGGTGCCCGGCCTGCGCGAGCTCGTCACCTGGAACCTGCTGCTGGTGCTCCGCAAGATCTGACGCCGGTCGGCAGCCGCGCGCGGACGACGCCCGCGCGGCCAGGACGCCGTCAGGAACCGAGCAGCACCCGCAGGTCGACCCGCACCAGCCACTGGTCCAGCTTGAACGGCGGGTACGGCCAGGCGAGCCCGTCCAGCACCATCTGGTTGACGGGCACCCACAGGTCGCGGCGGCGCGCGTCGACGGCCCCGCGCCGCACCCCGACGTACCTCGTCGACGGCCCACGCAGCTTCGAGAGCCCGATGTCCAGGACGGCCGGGACGGAGAAGCTCATGCGCTCGCCGGCGCCCGCCGGCCGCACCGCCTGCAGCAGCCCGTCGAGGCCGACCATCAGGATCGTGCCCGTCGCCGGGTCCGTCGTCAGGCTGCGCACCAGACCGCCACGAGCGGTGCCCGGGATCAGGTACTCGGGCCGGCACTCGATGCCGAAGGAGCTCGGCCAGTCGCCGACGGCGGGCGCCCGCCGGACCAGGCTGCGCTCGCCGTCCAGCTTCGGGTAGACGGCCATCAGATCCGCCCGCAGCCCGTCCGCCTTCGTCCGCGCCACGTACAGGTTCCCGGCCGCGTCGAAGCAGGCGGACTCCATCCGGGACCAGTCCTGGACCGCGCGCACGGCGGTGCTCTTCGGGACGATCCGCCCGGCGGCGGCGTCGTACGAGAATTCCTGGATCGGAAACGGCTGCGACGTCCCGGCGCCGTCCCGGCAGTCGCTGATGAGCACGAAGCGCTCGTCGTCCGGCTCGCTCGTCGGGTCGGCGACGACCTCCCGCGGGTTGACGACGACGTGGATCCCGACCGGCGCCGTCGGCGGGTACTGCCACCAGGCGCGCAGCCGGCCGGTCAGGTCGAGGACGGCGAGCGCGCCGGACTCGGTGCCGGTCCGCGGGTCGCCGAAGTACTGGGCGACGACGAGGTGGCCGGAGCGCGGCAGCCGCGCCACGGACGCCGGGGCGCGCGCCGTCCTGGGCGCCAGCGGGCCGGCGTCCGGAAAGGCGAGCGCTGCCGTCGCGGGCGCGGCCCGCGCCGCCAGCTCACCCGCCGTGAACGACAGCGAACGCTCGTACCGCCAGCCCCGCCCGGGCCCCGGGCGAAGCTGGCCGAAGCTGGGGTACTCCCCCTCGGCCAGCACGTCCCAGCCGTGGAACGGCACGGCCGAGACGAACACCAGCCGCTGGCCGCCGTCGGGGTCGGGGACGGGGAGCACGTCGGCGACGTCCGCGCCGCCGGCCCCGCGCAGCGCCGGGTTCGCGCTGGAGACCTGGGTACGTCCGGCGGTCGACGGGATAACGAGCCGGGTGAACCGGGGCCCGGCCGGGTCGAAGACCCCCAGCTCCATGGTCGGCCCGGTCGGGCGAGTCTGGTCGTCGGTGAACGGCGTCGTGCCGATCACGACCGTGCCGTCGTCGGCCACCGTGCTCATGTACGCCGCCTGGCCGGGGCCGAACCCGAACCCGGGCACGTCGACCGTCGTCGCGGCCGGGTGCTCGTCCAGGCCGCCGAAGGTACCGGGCGCGCCGTAGAAGGTCAGCGGCCCGGCACCGTCTCCGTCGTCGCTCCCGGAGCTGACCAGCCGCGCGGCCACGCCGGCGCCGACGGCCGCCGTCCCGAGCCCGGCCGCGCCGATCAGCAGGCGGCGGCTGGGCCCGCGGCGCGCGGCCCGCCCGCGGCGCCCGCGCGCCGCGGACGCCGTCGTCGCGTCGGTGGCCGGGGAGACGACGCCGTCAGGACGCCGGACCGGGTTCACGCCGTGCTCGTCTCCACGGCTCAGTCCCGGCCGTCGCGCGCACGGAACACCAGCGTGTTGACGTAGCGGTCGCCGGTCTTGCCGATGATGGCGCGCAGGTAGCTCTGCCCGGCGACGTCCTGCATCGCACTCTGGTGCTCGACGAGGTCGAAGTCCGCCAGTGGCCGCCAGAGCCCGTCCATCAGGTAGATGCCCTCGTAGCCCCAGCTCTCGATCAGCCCGAGGGTGTCGGCGGCGGGCGAGTGCCGCTCCTCCACCTCGACGATGAGATTCGGCCGCCACCGCCGCACGATGCCCTCCGCGCCGCGCAGCGCCGCCAGCTCGTGGCCCTCCACGTCGATCTTGATGAGGCCGACGTCGGCCACGTCGAGGCTGTCCAGCCGAATCGTCTCGACCTCGGTCGACCGACCGAATCCCTGCTGATGCAGGGATGCCCGGCCCTCGGTGCCCTTGCCTCCCGGCGGCAGGTAGAGCGTCGCCGTGCCGGCCGCGTCGGAGGCGGCGGCCCCGACCACGGTCACGTTCGCGGGCGCGGTCCGGCGCACGAAGTCGGCGAGCTCGGGGTTGGCCTCGACCGTGACCACGGACTTCGCCGCCCGCGACAGCCAGTGCGTCCACGGGCCGTACCAGGCGCCGACGTCGAGGGCTGTCTGGTTCGGCCCGACGAACATCTTGACGGACCCGAGGACCGGCTCGAACCGCCGGTGGGCATAGGCGACGGTCGTCGCGAAGACCCGATCCGGGATGCGCTCGGCGAGGGCGCTTTTCAGTTCCATGGACATCTCCGTTTCCGGCGCCGAGTTCCTGCGGCGAGACAGCCGCCCTCCGGGAACGCCCGGCGCACCCAGAGCCGATCAATTCCGCCCTGGTGACGGGCGGCGGGCGGGGCTTTCGTCATGAAGCGGGCTCCTGGTCCGGCAACAAACCGGACCGCACATCGTCCATAGCTTCCCGAAAAACCCGCGCAAACGCCACGATTCCGACATCGTCCAGCACGGCCAGGTGGTAACCAAACGTAATTCGCAACGCCGCGCGATCACGAGCCACACAGATCATCAGTCCTTGCGGCGGCCCGGCGGTCCCGAGGAAATACGTCGCGACGACCTTCGGGCCGTCCGGACCGAGACTCAGGTCCGCTGGCGGGCGGCCCACATTGCTGACCGTGGCCGCGGGCGCGAGCACGGACCTCGCCCCGCCGACCGCCGCCCGCAGGATCATCGCCTGCGCGCGGCCGGGCACGACGGCGGCAACCGCCGCCGCGACCGCGCCCGACCTGCCCGCGGCGGCCGACGCGCCCTGCGCCTTGACCCGCGCGGTCTGCTCGGCCACCCGGCGCGCCAGCCCCGCCGGGTCGGCTCGGTCGCCAGGGGACGAGGCGATGACCGCCTGGCTGGTGTGGTTCCCGAGCGTGCCCCCCGCCTCCGCGCCGGCGGACGGGGCCGAGGTCGGCATCCGTACCCGCAGCGCCCCGGTGCGCCGGCCGTGCAGCCCGTTCCACCGCTCGACCGCGAGGTGCGTGGCGGCGAGAAGCTGGTCGTTCGCCGTCGGCCGCGGCCCGTCCCCGGCGGGCAGCACCGGCACGGGCACGCTCAGCGCGTACTGGCCGTAGCCCACCGCCCCGGCGGTACCCGTCGGCACGACGTGCCGGGCGCGCAGGCCCAACCGGTCGCTCACCGCGCGGCGACCCGCCCGGCCCAGCGCACACGACCAGCGCCGCGGCGCCTTCGGCCGGCTGACCGGTCGCCTCGGCCGGCCCCCCGCGGCCGGCGCGGACGCCGCCGGCGCGAACGCAGCCGGCGCGAACGCAGCCGAGGGCGTCGCCGCCGACGACGGCACGGCGCCGAGAACCTCGGTGAACAACGTCAGCAGGCTGCGGCCGTCCAGCCGAAGGTGGTGGGCGACCATCGCCAGGGCGTCGCCGCCCGCCCGGCGCACCACCATCAGGCGGATCGCCGCCGGCCCAAGCAGGTCAAACGGCATCGACAGCAGCCAGGACCCCGCCGGCCACACCTCGCCGTCCGCCGCCGTGAACTCGTCCAGCAGCACCGGATGCGGGCCGGCCGGCGGCGCCCAGCCGCGCGCCCCGGCCCGGTCGGCCAGCGGCGCCGCCAGCTCCGGATGGCGGGCGTACACCTCGGCGGCGGCGGCCCGCAGCGCTCCGGCGTCGAGCGTCCCGTCGGTCTCGGCGACCAGCCCGACCAGCAGCGGCGCCGACCTCCGGTCGGACGCGAGGATCATCCGCTCCGCGAAGACCAACGGGCTGCCGCCGTCGGACGGGCGCGCCGCCGTCCGGCCTCGTCCCGGGCCGCGCCGCAGCGACCGGGGGGCGACCGCGCTCATTTGGCCTCCCCGGGCGAACTTGCATCCCCGGGCAACCCCGCGTCCCCGGGTGACCCCGCGGCCACGGGCAGGCGCTCGGCGTCCTCGTCGTCGCGTTCCAGGCTGGTGGGCGCCGGGTCGGCCGCGGCGCCGGCGGCCCGGGCCCGGCTGCGCGGGCCGCCGAACCAGGCGTACGACTCCTGCCGCCGCGCCGTCCCGGCGGCCGCGCCGTCGTCGGCCGCCGGCTCGGCCGCGGGCCCGTCGGCCGGCTCCGCCGTCTCGGCACCCCGACCGTCGTCCGCACGCCGCTCGCCGGACCCGGCGACGGCAGCGGACGCGTCCTCGGGGACGACCTGCGGCGCGGCGCCCGGCGCCCGGGCCGCCAGCGCCGCCAGCGTCGCGGCGAACGCCACGACGCCGGCGACCTGCACGTACCAGCCGAACGCACCCGAGCCGGATCCCGGGATCGCGTCCGGGTGCAGCGCGACGCCCACTCCCGCCGCGGTCATGAACACCAACGCCAGCCACCCCAGCACCGCCGGCATCAGGCGGGCGACCAGCACCAGCACCGGCACCGCGAGGGCCACCGGACCGGCGACGAGGAACACGGCGACGGTGCCGAGCGCGCCCGCTGCGACCAGGCCCGGCACCCGGGCGAGGCGCGACACCAGCGGCCCGCGCCCGGGGACGAGGCCGCGGGGATAGCCGTCGAGGTCGACGGACCTGCGCAGCCGCCAGCGTCCGGGCACCAGCACGAGCGCGACGAGGATCAGCAGCAGCCCCAGACCGGCGACCAGGCTCCTGCGGTACGACTGCCCGGGTTGGTTCTCGACGAGGATCGTCCCGCCGGCGCCCGCCGGCACGATCCAGCCCTGCTGCCATCCGTCGAGGCGCACGGGGGTCAGGGTCTGCCCGTTCAGCGTCGCCGTCCATGATGAGTTCGCGTTCTCCCGCACCGCGACGAACGCCCGCGTCCCCGGCCCGATCCGGACCGTCCGCCGTTCCGGGGACCAGCCGGTGATCGCGGTCGACCGGGCCGTGTCGACCGCTGTCCGCGGGCCGGTCCCGACCAGGGTGAGCGCCCCCACCAGCAGCGGCATCCCCGCGCTGTCGACGGAGACCAGGTGCTGGCCGGCCGCCAGCGGGATCGTCCCGTCCGCGGTGCACACCGTCATCCGCATGGGCCGGCCGTCGGCGACGTCGGCGAACGTGCCGTCGACCCGGGTGTCGTAGCGCGTCCCGTCCACGATCAGCCCGGGCCCGCTCCCACAGGGCAGCCCGAACGGCGCGTCGGAGCTCGGCACCGAGTTGGGCGACGCCGTCACCGCCGTGACCTGGCCCGTCACGGTGAAGCTCATCGGCCGTGGCACGTCGAACCGCCGGGACAGGGCGAGCTCCTCGGAGCCGCCGAACAGCTGGGTGACGTCCGCCGCCGCCCGGTCGAACGCGAAGGCGATCTGCCCCTCGCCGCTCGCGAACAGACCCGCGGCGTCGGACGGCGCCTGAGCGTAGTGCTGGACGGGGATGCCCGGCAGGGTCAGCTCACGGATGCCCACGCCGTAGCCGCCGCCCACCCCCGGCCGGCTGACCTTGTCGATCGTGACGCGGAACCAGGTGCTCGGGCCGGCCGGCACGTCGAGCCGCTGGGCCGTCTCCACCGGATCGACCTTCGTCACCGCGGAGCCGGCCTGGGTGGTGACCCGGATCGCCCCCACGTCGGGCCGCCATTTGCCTTCCGCCAGGAGCTGCACCTGCAGGTAGGGCAGGGTGGTCGCCCGCGGCAGCTCGACCTCGATCCAGGCACCGACCGACTCGTCCTTGGGATCCGCGATCCAGGACGTGTAGGGGGCGCCGTCGAACGCCGCGGCCGGCGCCGTGTCCGGCAGGGCGACCAGGCTCGACCCGTAGGAGGACGCCCGGACCCGGACCCCGTCCGCGTAGCCGGCGACGGTCTGGTGGCCGACGCCGGGCACGTCGATCCACTGTCTGGGCGCGGTCCTGCGCCCGGCGGCGTCCTCGTCCGGCCCGAGCAGGTACGACGTCCCCCCGTGGATCACCCCGAAGTCGGTGTCCCGGCGCTGGAAGGTGTCGCTCACCACCAGCGCCGTCGTCGGCCCGACGACCTGGCTCGCGGGCGGCGCCGCGGCCCGCCCCGCCGACGGCTCGGCGGAGCCGTCGGCGGGCTGGCCGCCCGGATCGGCCGGCAGCCCGCTCAGGTCGCTCGCGAGCACGACGGCGCGATCGGTGCCCAGGACGCCGTGCGCGGCCAGCTGCACCGTGGCCTCGGCGCCGCCCGAGACGACCATCGCGGTGTCCGCCGGATACGCGGCCACCTCGGAGGCGCCGCCGGGAACCACCCAGGCCTCCAGCGCTGGCACCTGCTGCGACGGCGTCGCCAGCGCCGGGACCAGCCGGTCCTTGGCACTCGGCCTGGCCCGGACGAGGGGGCCGAAGGAAGCCGCCCGGCGCAGCCCCGAGCTGTCGAGCGCCCGGTAGATCTGCGCGGTGGACGGCGGAATGTCCCAGTTCTGGTCGTCGAGGTCGTTGCGGATCAGCACCTGGCCGACCCCGGCGCGGGCGAGCGCGTTCGCCAGCCCTGGCGCGTCCCCCAGCTCCAGCTGACGCTCGATCCCGTCGAGCCACCTCGTCATCCCGGTGTTGCCCAGCGGGACGAGGGCCCGGGACGCCCACGGCGTGCTGGCCAGCCACGACATCGGTTCGTCCAGCGGCCGGCCCCAGCCGTACTCGGCGAACGGCGCGGCCGGCAGCACCAGCGTCCGGCCGCCGCCGGGGTGCTCCGCGAGCCAGTCGGCGGCCTCGTGCCAGTAGGCGGGGACCTCCTTGAAGGTGCCGTCCTGGAACAGCTTGCCGGTGTAGGCCGGCGACATGCCCGTCACCAGCGCGGCGACCGTGACGAGGACGGCGCCGATCGCCAGCGGGCGCGCTCCCCCGCGCCCGCGCCGGGGGACGTCGACCGGCGCGGGGACGTCCTGCGGCACGGGGACCACAACCGGCGCGGGCACGTCGTCGGGGGATTCGGCCACCCGCGGCTGGCGGCGACGTGCCAGGGCCACATCCAGGGCGTGCGCCGTCCCGAGGGCCAGCGGGAGGTGCACGACCGGCTGGAACTTGTAGATGTTGCGCAGGAACGCGAGCTGGTCGGCGAGCAGGTCGCGGATGCCGCCCGAGAGCGGGTCGCCCGGGTGCCCGGGGTAGGCGGCGGACACGGCGACGACGCCGGCGGCCAGGCCGACCAGCAGGAACCGCCGCGCCGGCAGGTCGCGGCGGGCGAGGCCGAACAGCCCGATGCCGGCCGCGACCGCCGAGCCGACGACCGTCACCGGGTCGGTCACCGTCGTCGAGGCCGCGGGCAGCCACGGACGCGGGATCCGCAGGTAGGCGAGCCAGTCGGTCGTCCCACGCAGCGCCTCGGCGACCGACGAGGTTGACGTGGTCGTCGCCGCGGTCTCGGTGAACGGCAGGAAGTTCAGCCCGTACCTGCTCTGGATCACCAGCGTCAGCAGCCACCAGAGCGTCGCCAGGATGACCGAGAGCAGCCACCACGCTCGCAGCGCCCAGGCCCGGCGGGTGCCGCCGGCGAAGACCAGCAGCACCGCCGGCAGGACCAGCACGCAGAGCGTGACGCTGGCGTTGATGCCGCCGGTGCAGAACACGGCCAGTCCGGACAGCGCCGCCGCGCGCCGCGGCGGCAGCCAGCGGTCCCGCTCGTCGCCGGGCGCACCGGCCGGGGCCGCCGCCGTGCCGGTGTCAGCGCCGCCCGCGCCGTCGGGGCGCAGCGCCAGCACCAGCGGCAGCGTGATCCACGGCAGCATCGCCGCCCCGGTCAGCGCGACCGACGCGGCGCCGATCTTCCCGATGAACATCGGCGACAGCGCGTACCCGAGTCCGGCGATCACCCTGGTCGTCGGCCGGCCGATCCGAAGCGCGTCCGCGAGCCGGACCGCTCCCCACGCCGCGACGGTGAGGATCAGTGCCAGCCACAACCGCTGCGTCACCCACACCGGGACGTGCAGGACCTTCCCGACCAGGAAGAACGGTCCCATCGGGAACAAGTAGCCGACGTACTGGTTCGGCAGGAACCCGAAGTCGGCGGACGAATTCCACAGGTGGGTCGCCCGCTGCATGAACCGCAACGGGTCGAGCGCGACGTCCATCTTGGTGTCGGCGACGATCCGGCCGGCCTGCTGCACCAGGCAGAGCACGACGAAGCCGACCGCGACGAACAGCAGCGGAAGCCGGGGCGTCCGGCGGGGGCCCGCCTGCACGGCACGGACGACGCGCGCGACCGGTTCCTCGGCCACGTCGGGCACGGGGATCTCAGCCTCGTCGAGCGACAACAGCTCGGTCGGTCGGTTCGGGATCGTGCGCTCCGTCACTATGCGGGGACATGCCCCGGTCCTGCGGTGGCTGTCTTCATACCTTGAACGGCCGCGGCGCCCGGCGCCGGCCGCCGCGGGCGGTGCACCGCGGTCACAGCAGACGCAGCTGCTGGCCCGCCGGGCGCTGCCTGGGCCGCTGCTGCCCCGGCCGGCCGGACTGGCGTTCCAGCAGCGCGTCGTCCAGGTCGGCCAGGAACGGCGACGCCACCCGCCCGGCCGCCGAGCCGGCGCCTCGCCCGGTGACGTGGCTGAGGACCAGCCGGCCACGGGCCCGGGTGACGCCGACGAAGAACAGCCGCCGCTCCTCCGCCGCCGGTCCGCGCGCCGGGTCCGCGACGGCCGCCGGGGCCTGGACATCCGCGCCTGTCCGGGCCGCGGGCCGGCGCGGACCGCCCCAGCGCATCGGGATCAGGCCGTCCTCGCAGCCGACGATGAGGACGAGGCCGAACTCTAGGCCCTTGGCCGCGTGCAGGGTCAGCAGCGAGATCCGGTCGGCCCGCGGGTCGAGAGTGTCCGCCTCGGTGGCGAGCGAGACCGCGGACAGGAATCCGGCCAGGTCGTCGCCCGCCGCGGCGGCCGCCGGCGCCAGCAGTTCGACGCCCAGCCGGATCTCCGCCGCGGACGCGACGGGCGCCGGCACCGCGCCCATCTCGCCTACCGCGGCGGCCGCGGCGGCCGCGGCGGCCTCGGTCGCGAGCACGCCGGCCAGCACCGTGTTGCGGGCGTCGGTCCGCTCGGCCGCCCGCGCCGCCGCGTCGCGCAACGCGGCCGCGACGGAGCGCGCCGGGCCGTCGACGTGCCCGCGCAGCTCGGCGAGCAGCGCCGGCACGCCCGGGGCGTCGGCGAGCGGGCCGTGCGAGCGGCGCTGGAACGGGAAGCCCCGTGCGGCGAGCGCCGCCATCACCGGTTCGGCCTGGCGCGACGTCCGGTACAGCACCGCGATGTCGGCGAACGACAGCAGGCTGCCCGCCGAGCCGTCGAGCCCGGCGTCGAGGGCGTGGAACGACGTCCCGCCGAGCGCCTCCTCGATGGTGTCGACGACGGCGAGCGCCTCCTCGGCGTCCGTCGCGCACGCCCGCACCAGCACCGGTGGGCCGCCCGGCCCGGGCCGGTGCGGCTCGTTCCGGCCGGCCGCGGCCCGCGGCCGCGCGCTCGCCGCATCCGGCCCGTCGGGATGGACCGCGACCAGCCGCCGGCCGGGCACGAAGGTGGCGGGCGCGATCGCCGAGCGGGCCGCGGCGACGATCGTGCCGGTCGAGCGGTAGTTGCGGGTCAGCGACGCCCGGCGCGCCGCGGGGAAGTCCTCGTCGAAGCGCAGGAAGAAGCCGACGTCGGCGCCGCGGAACGAGTAGATCGCCTGGTCCGGGTCGCCGATGACGGTCAGGTTGCCGTCCGGCGGGCACAGCAACCGCAGCAGCCGGTACTGGGACTCGTCCACGTCCTGGTACTCGTCGACCCACACGTGCCGGAACCGGTGCCGGTATCGCTGCGCCAGCTCCGGCTCGGCCGTCAGCAGCGCGAGCGGCAGCGCCAGCAGGTCGTCGAGGTCGACGAGGTCGTGCTCGCGCAGCGCGGCGTCGTAGCGCGCGAGCACGCCCGCCAGCTCGTCGCCGCGCACCGGCTCGCCGAGCGCGCGCAGGCGCTTCAGCTCGCCGAGCCGGCGCTCGGCCGCCGCGCGGGCGGTCACCGTCGTGTCCCCGAGAGCCTCGGCGAGCAGCTCGGCGCGGACCGCCTCGTCGGCGACCTGGACGGCCGGGCCGCGGGCGAGACGGATGTGCTGCTCGCGGATGACGAGCAGGCCCAGCCCGTGGAACGTGGTCGCGGTGACCTGCGCAGCGGCGGGGCCGAGCAGGCCGGCCAGTCGCTCGGTCAGCTCGTCGGCGGCGCGGCGGGTGAACGTGACCGCCAGGCAGGCTGCGGCCGGTACGCCGCGCTCGGCCACCCGGTGCGCGACGGCGTGCACCAGCGTCCGGGTCTTGCCGGTGCCCGGCCCGGCGAGGATCACCAACGGGCCGGCGGCGACGGCCGCCGCGGCGCGCTGGTCGGGGTCCAGCCCGTCGAGCACCGACGGTGCATGATCGCTCAGCTCGGGCCCGGACTGCTCGGTCCCGGACTGCTCGGTCCCGGGCTGCTCGGTCCCGGGCTGCTCGGTCCCGGGCTGCTCGGTCCCGGGCTGCTCGGTCCCGGGCTGCTCGGGCCGCGCCTCGGGCCGGCGCGGCGGCGGCACGGCCGCCGGCTCCGCGCGGTCGTCGCCCGTCTCGGGCGCGCCCTGCTGCCCCGGCGGCGCGACGGCGGACCGCTTGGCGCGTTTCGCCTTCGGCGCGGACGCCGGGCCGTCCAGGTCGAACAGCGTCGCCGCGTCGCCCGCCCCCAGCTCGCCGGGGGCGAACATCCGGATGACGCCGTACTCGCCGTCGAAGCCGGCCTCGCGCACCACCTCGCCGCGGCGCAGCCGGCCGACGGCCTCGACCAGCTCCGCGGTGCCGACCTCGCCGATCGCGGGCAGCTCGACGTCGCCGAGGATGCCCAGCTCCGGGCCGAGCCGCTCGACGAGCGCGCCGACCTGCGCGGCGACGGCCTTGCTCTTCGGCCCGACCCCGAGGATCTCACCGACGATCTCCGGAAGCGCCACGAACGAACGGAACTCCCCCGCGGTCGCGGGCGTGGTGACCTCGTGCCGGTCCGCGAGCGCATCGACGCGATGCAGCACGCCGACGGTCAGCGGCTTGCCGCAGGCCGGGCAGGTACCGCCCGTCGCCCTGGTCTGCTCCGGGGTGAACCGCACGCCGCAGGCGCGGTGCCCGTCGTGGTGGTACTTGCCTTCCTCGGGGAAGAACTCGACCGTGCCGCGGTAGCCGTCGCCCGTCCGCAGCGCTTCCTTGATCGCGAAGTAGTCGAGGTCGCAGGACAGCGCCGTCGCCTCCCGGCCGAGCATCGGCGGCGAGTGTGCGTCGGAGTTGCTGACGAGGCGGTAGCGGTCGAGGCCGGAGATCCGCCAGAACATCTCCGGATCGGCGGACAGGCCGGTCTCCAGGGCGAACACCTCGGGCGCGAGGTCGTCGTAGCAGTCCTCGACGGCGTCGAAGCCGGACTTCGAGCCGAGGACCGCGAACCACGGCGTCCACACGTGCGCCGGGACCAGGTAGCTGCCGGGGTCCGACGCCAGGGTGATCTCCAGCAGATGCCGGGAGTCGAGGCCGAGGATGGGCCGCCCGTCCGCCGCCAGGTTGCCGATCTTCGCGAGCACGGCCGTGATCCGCCCCGCCGCCTCGCGGTCCGGGGCGTAGAGCAGGTGATGGACCTTGCGGGTCCGGTCACCCTTCTTGTAGATCGTCGAGATCTCGGTGGACAGCATGAACCGGGTCGCCGTCCGGCAGGACGCCGGCAGCCGGCGCAGCACGTCCTGTTCCAGGTCGGGCGCGAGGCGGAACAGCCCCGGCTCGGCCGGCACGAGCTTCTCCGCCAGCTCCCGCGACCAGGCCGGGTGGGTGAAGTCGCCGGTACCGACCACGGCGATGCCCTTGCGCGCCGCCCACCAGGCGAGATGCTCGAGGTCGCAGTCCCGGCTGCACGCCCGCGAGTACCGGGAGTGCACATGCAGGTCCACGTAGAACGGGGACCGCGCCGGCCCGCCGTCACCCGCCCTGGGCGACACGTCCGTGCCAGCCGCCGCGTCCACCACGCCCGCTCCCGCCACCTCGGTCCAGACCCCGATCGGCGGCCGCCCGGCGACGCCGTTCCCGGCGGTGCCGGTCCCGGGCCACCCGTGGCCGGCCGCGCGGCGGACATTCTCCCCCGCCCCGACGAGCGCGCCCTTAACACCCCGAACGGGGCCACCCCCGGGCGACGGGCGCGACCCGACCAGCGGGCGTGCCGGCGCCGCCGCGCCCACCGCCGCCCCACCGCCAGCCCGCCTGACGGTCGCCCGATCACCCCGCCCAGGGACGATCGGTGAGCCGCCCGGTGAGCCACCCGGGAGCGTAGGGGATTATGCGGACGTCCGGGCGCGGAGGGGTGATGACGACGGGACCGTCGGGGGAACAGGAGCGGTTCGCCACGCTCACCAACCGGTGCCACCGGCTGGTGCGGTTCCTCTATGAGGTGGCGGAGTCCCAGTCCGGCCAGGCCGCGGCCGTCGAGGACAACCCGCTGGTCGTGTGGCTGGCCGAGCTGCCTGCCGGTCTGTCGCTGTTCGAGCACGCCACCGCGGGCGAGGTCGCGCTGGAGGCGCCGGCCGCGGCCGTCCTGCCCTCGCCCCCGCCGCTGCCGGACGCGCTCGCCGGCTGGGTGGTGCTGCCCGAGCCCGGAGACCTCCCGACGGACTCGCCGCCGCTGCGCGAGACCAGCCTGCGCTCGCCGGAGCACGACCGGATCGGCGGCTCCGGCGGCTGGCCGGACGGGCTGTGGCCCGACGGCATCCCGGTGCGCCCGGGCGGCCAGCAGGTGGCCGAGGGGGTCGGCGAGCCGGTGCGCCTCGTCGACCGCCCGGAGGTGCCGCAGGCCTACCAGGACTGGCTGCCGACCTGGCAGATCTGGGCGGCCCGGGCCCGCGCGGACGCCGACCGGCGGGCGCTGCACGGCGTGCTGCACGGCGTCGCGGGCCGGCTCGCGCAGGAGGGCGACGCGCTGGAGTTGGTGCTCGCCACCGGTCTGCTGTCCTGGCGTACCCCCGACGGCCGCCGGCTGCGGCGCCACCTGCTCACCACCCGGCTCGCCGTCGAGGTCGACCCGGTCACCTCGGCGATCCGGCTGCGGGTGCCGGCCGGCGTCGCGACCAGGCTGGAGGACGGCGCGCTGCTCGACGGCGTGTCCGTCTTCCACGCCGAGCGCACGAACGCGCTACACGAACGCCTGCGCGCCCGGCCGGCGACGCCGCTCGGCGGCGAGGACGAGCGGCTGCTGCGCGACTGGCTGACCCTCGCGCTCGACGTCGGCCACGACGGCTACTCGGCCGCCTGGCCGCCGCCCGGGCCGCCGGCCGACCGACCACGGATCGACCTCGCCCCCGCGCTGGTGCTGCGCGCCCGCGGCAGCGCGGCGCTGCTGACGTACTACGAGCAGATGCTCGACGCGCTGCGCGGCGACGGCCGGCCGCCGCTCGGGCTCGTCCAGCTGGTGGAGACGCTGGAGGCCGACGAGCGGCTGGCCTGGCTGGCCGCCGAGGGTGCCGGCGTCCCCGCCGGATCGGCCTCGCCGCTCGGGGAGATCGGCGGCGGCCGCGGACTGTCCGACGACCCGCTGTTCCCGCTGCCCGCCAACCCCGAGCAGGCGCACGTCATGGAGCGGCTCCGCCACGACAGCGGCGTGGTCGTCGAGGGGCCGCCGGGGACCGGCAAGACGCACACCATCGCCAACCTGGTCGCCGCGCTGCTCGCCGACGGGCAGCGGGTGCTGGTGACCAGCCAGAAGGCGCAGGCGCTGCGCGTCCTGCGCGACAAGCTCCCGGAGTCGCTGCGGCGGCTGTGCGTCTCGCTGACCGACAGCGCGGTCTCGCCGCTCGCCGACGGCCCGCCCGACCCGGGGGCCGCCCCCGCCGGGGGGGTCGAGGCCGCCGACCTCGCGGCGAGCGTCAGCGCGCTGGCGGCGGAGAAGGCGGCCTACCACCCGGACGGGCAGGCTCGCCGGATCGACGAGGCCCGCGCCCGCCGGGACGCGGCCGTCGCCCGCCGCGACGAGCTGGCCGCCGCGATCCACCGGCTGCGCACCGCCGAGGCGGTCGGCCACCCGGACAGCGACGTCGCCCCCGGCTGGTCGGGCACGCGCGGGTCGATCGCCGCCCGGCTGCGCCGCGAGCACGCCGACCACGGCTGGCTTCCGCTCCCCATCCCCCGCGACCCCCAGGGCCCGCCGCCACCACCGCCCCTCACCGGCGCCGAGGCCACCGAGCTGTGGGCGCTGCTGTGCGCCGCGGCGGCCGACCCGGCCGCGCAGCCCACGATCGAGCGGGTGCGCGCCGGCGCCGCCGACGCCCGTGACGCGACCGGCGCTGCCGGGCGCGCGGGCGGGACCGACGACGACCCGGACGGCCACGCCGGCCTCGGGCCCACGGCGCTGCCCAGCGTGGCGGCCGTCGAGGACCTGCTGGAACGGGAACGGGCCGCGCTGGCCGAGGCGGACGCCGCCGCCCGCGCGGTCCCCGATCCGGCGGTCACCGAGGTGGCCGCCGCGCTGGGCGTCCTCGACAGGGTCGGGCTCGACCGGCTCGCCGCCGCGGTCGAGGCCGTCACCCGGGCGCTCGGCGACGCGCGGCGCACCAGCCGGCGTGCACCCTGGCTCCCGCGCGCGCTCGGCGACGCGCTCGCCGGCCGCGGCGGCGCGGTCTGGGGCAAGGTCACCTCGGCGGCCCCCGCGCTCGCCGAGGCCACCGAGGCGCTCGCGACGCTCGGCCTGCACGCCGTCGCGCTGCCCGCGGCCGTCACCCACTCCCCGGCCGTGAGCACCGCCGACCCCACCGCCACCCCGGCCGCGCGGATGCTCGCCGCCGGCGAGGCGCTGCGCCTGCACCTGGACCAGGGCGGCGGCGTGCGCCGGGTGTTCCGGTCCAAGGTCCAGAAGGACGCCACCGAGCTGCTCGCCGAGGCGACCGTGGACGGCCGGCCGCCGACCACGCCGGAGCTGCTGGACCTCGTGCTCGCCCGGCTGCGCGCGGAGGTGGCGATCGACGCCGCCGCCCGGGCCTGGGCACTCGCCGGCGTGACCGTCGGCTTCGGGCCCGGCGACGCGCACGGGCCCGGCGACACCGCGTGCGCGCGCCCGTCGCACGGGCCGGGCGACGGGCGCGCGCACGCGGTGCTCGTCGGGCCCGGCGGCGCGCCGAGCCGGCCCGCCGCCGCTGCGGGGGACGCCGCCGCTACCGGGGACGCCGTCGCGGCGCAGAGCGCGGGCGAGCTCGTGGCACCCGAGATCCGGCTCGCCCGGCTCACGGAGGCGCAGGACGCGCTGACCGTCGTCGTCGCCGTGCTGACGGCCCGCGACCAGGCGCACGCGCTGCTGGCGTCGTTGGGCACCGAGACCGGCACGCACCTGGTCGGTCCCGGTCTGGGCAGCGGTCCCATCGACCTGGGGTCGGCCGACGCGCTCGCCAACCTCGCCGGCGCGCTCACGCTCGCCCGACTGCGGCTGGCCGCCGCCGACGCCCGCGCGCAGATCGACCGGCCGCGGGCCGAGGTCGAGGCGACCGCGGCCGGGGGCGCGTTCGCCGCCGAGCTGCGCCGGGTCGCCGACGCGCTCGCGGCCAGGGACGTCGCCAGCTACCGCGCCGCCCGCGCGCAGCTGTTGGCCGCCATCGACGCCCGGCGGGCCGCGGGCCGCCGCACGGCCCTGCTCGACCGGCTGCGGGGCGCGCACCCCGCGCTGGCCGAGGCGCTGCTCACCCAGGCCGGCGCCGTCGCGGGTACCACCGAGCGGCGGGCCGCCGAGGGCGGCCGGCAGGGCGCGGAGGAGGGGTCCACGGCCGCGGCCTGGCGCGGCCGCCTCGCCGCGTTCGAGGCCGCCTGGTCGTGGGGGCTCGCCGCCGGTTGGCTGACGGCCACCGGGAACGCCGGCCGCCCCGACGGCCCGACCGGCGCCTCAGCCGGATGGCCAGGATCCACGGACACGGCCGGGAGGCCGGGCGCCCCGGCCGGCGGCCATCGCGGGGCGTCGGCGGTGCGCGGCGGGGACCTCGACGCGCAGCTCGACGCCGCCGAGGACGCCGTCGCGGCGGCGACCGCCGAGCTCGCCGGTGCCCGGGCCTGGCAGCGCTGCCTGGAACGGATGGGCACCCGCGAGGCCGCGGCGCTGCGCGCCTACGCCGACGCCGTCGCCGCGGGTGGCCGGCTGTCCGGCCGGCACGCGGACCGCTACCGGCAGGCCGCCCGGGAGGCGATGGCGATCGCGCAGACGGCGGTGCCCGCCTGGGTGATGCCGATCGCCGAGGTGCTCGCCACGATCCCGGCCGTGCGCGACAGCTTCGACGTCGTGATCGTCGACGAGGGCAGCCAGGCCGGTCTGGACAGCCTGTTCCTGCTCTGGCTCGCTCCCCGGGTGATCATCGTCGGCGACGACCGGCAGTGCGCCCCGGCCGTCGCCTCCGCCCACGGGGCGCGGGGCGCGCTCGACGCCGATGCGGGCGTCGAGCACGTGCCGGGCGTCGACTCCCGGGCGGGCGACGATCCCGACGACCTCGACCCGGTGTTCCGGCGCCTCGACGCGCTGCTGCCCGACCTGCCCGGCTGGCTGCGGGTCTCGTTCACCCCGCAGTCGAGCCTGTTCAGCCTGCTGCGGACCAGGTTCGGCGAGGTGATCCGGCTGCGGGAACACTTCCGCTGCATGCCGGAGATCATCGAATGGTCCTCGGCGATGTTCTACCGGGACGCGCCGCTGGTGCCGCTGCGGCAGTTCGGCGCCGACCGCCTCCCGCCGCTGCGGGCCCGCTACGTCCCGCATGCCTACACCACGGGAGCCGGCGCGGCGCTGCGCAACTCCGCCGAGGCCGAGGCGCTGGTCTCCCAGGTGCTCGCCTGCGCCGCAGACCCGCGGTACGACGGGGCCTCGTTCGGCGTCGTCGTCCTGCAGGGCACCGGGCAGGCGGACCTCATCCGCTCGCTGCTCGCCGCCCGGATGACCGCCGCCGAGCAGCAGCGCCGCCGGCTGCGGGTCGGCACTCCCCCGGACTTCCAGGGCGACGAGCGTGACGTGGTCTTCCTGTCGATGGTGGTCACGCCGGACGCGGCGACGCCGGCGCTGCGGCGCCAGGAGTACCAGCGGCGGTTCAACGTGGCCGCCTCCCGCGCCCGCGACCAGACCTGGCTGTTCCACTCCGTCGGCCTGGCGGACCTGCGGACCGACGACCTGCGGCACAGCTACCTCGGCTACGTGCTGGCCCGCAGCCACGCCCGGGAGGCGTTTACCGACGAGGCGCCCCGGCTCGACCAGGTGTCCCCGGACATTCCGCACCCCCGGTTCGGCTCGCTGTTCGAGCAGCGCGTCTTCCGCGAGCTCACCGCCGCCGGCTACCGGGTGCTGCCGCAGGTCGAGGTCAACGGCCGGCGCATCGACCTGGTCGTCGCGGGCGGGCGGGCGCGGCTCGCGGTCGAGTGCGACGGCGACGAGGTCGGCACGCCGGCGCAGGTCGCGCACGACTTCGCCAGGGAGCGCCAGCTCCGCCGCGCCGGCTGGCCGTTCTGGCGGGTCCGCCAGTCCGACTTCGAGACCGACCCGGCCGCGGCCCTGGCGACCCTGTGGCCGCGGCTGTCCGCCGCCGGCATCGGCCCGGCCGGTGGACAGCCGGCCTCGCTCGACGCGGTCGGGCCCGGCGCGACCGACGGGCCGGGCACCGCCGGCGGCCCCGCGGATGACCGCGACGCCGCGGGCGGGCAGGTGACCGCCACCGCGGCGGACGGCGCGCCCGGCAACCCGGCGGGTGCTGCTTCGCCGACCGCCGGCGTGGCCGCTCCGGCCGCCCGGGAGGCCGCTGTGCGCGCCGAGCCGGCCGAGCTCGCCAGTCGGTGGTCGCCGATCGCACTGTCCGAGCTGGACGGCCTGGACGACGAACCGGCCTGACCGCACCGGGATGGCGCCACCGGCCTGACAGGACCGGCATGGCGGCACCGGGTTGGCCGGAGCGACGAGGGCGCGTGACGGTCTAGCGGCCGGCGGTGGACGGGCTGTCGGCAGCCGGCAGGGGGGCGCCCTTCGCCCCGCCCCGCCCCGCGGGCTCGCGGGCCGGCTGCAGACCGCCCGCCGCCTCCGCCTCCGCATGATCAAGAGCCGGCTGGGCGGTGACGCCCTTGGCCGGGCTGACCACGGGGTGGGCCTCGTCGGCGCGCGACCGTTGGCGGGCGACGCCGGCGGCCGGGCTCGGCGCGCGGGCGACGCCGGGTTCGCGCGGCCCGCGCCGGGAGCGCACCGGCGGGCCAGGGGCGGCGGGGCCCTCCCGCCCGACCGCAACCGCCGGGACGTCCTCCTTGGCTGCCTCGACCCTGGCCTTTTCGGCTTCGCTGACCTTGGCCTCCTCGGCGACCTTGGCCCCGGCCTCCTTGACCTTGGCCTCCTCCGCGACCTTGGCCCTGACTTCCTTGGCCCTGGCCTCCTTGGCCCTGGCCTCCTTGGCCCTGGCCTCCTTGGCGTTGCCCCTGGCCTCCTCGACCTCCGCCTCCTTGACCTTGGCTTCTTTGACCTTGGCTTCGGCGTCGGCCGGCTCCGCCATGGCCGGCTCGGGCCTGCGTGGGACGGCCTTGCCCGGCTTGGTCGGCTCGGCCTGCTCGTCCGGCTGCTCATCGGCTGGCGCCGGGTCGCGCTCCTCGGCCGACTTCTTGCGGGCCACGTTCGGGGCGTGTGCGCCGGCGACGGGCGCTCGGGCGAGATGGCCGGCGTTGGAGTCCGCGTCGACCTCGGGCACCTCGACGCCGTCGGGCGGGTCGACGCCGTCGGGCACCTCGACGCCGTCGGGCGGGTCGCTCGGCGCCGGGTCGACATCGCCCTCGGGGGCTAGCGGCTCGGTGAGGGACGCGCCGGTGGTGCCCGGCCGGGCGGGCGCCCCGCCGGAGGGTCGCCCGCGGCCGCCGCCGTGCCGGCTGATGGTGTCGCGGGCGTCCCCGGCGTCGGCGTCGATCGCGGCGTCCAGGTCGAAGCCTTCGTTCTCCTCGTCGCCGCTGCTGACCAGCCGGCCGAGCGCGGCGCGTGGCAGCCGCGGCCGCGGCGGCGTCTCGCTGAAGTCGGCGCGGCGCAGCCGGCAGTAGGCGGTGTGCACCCCGTTCACGAGCTGGCTGATCCCGAAGTCCGCCGCCGCCGTCAGGTAGGCGAGCGCGGCGGCGCGTTCCAGGCCCAGCCGGCTGGACAGGAACAGCACCGCCGAGCGGGCTGCGCGCCGGACGGCCTCCGTCACGTCGACGTCGAGCCCCAGCGCGAGCCAGCAGGTCTCGGTCTCGACGAACGGCTCGCGCAGCGCGCCGAGCGCTGCGCGAGCCGCCGGCTCGCGCAGGGCGGTCAGCCGGAACGTCGCCCGCAGCGGACCCTCCAGGGCAGTCAGCCCGATCTTGCCGTCGCCGGCGGCGTAATGCGGGTCCCCGACCGCGAACAACGCGCCCGGCACCTGTACCGGCAGGTAGAGCCGGGCGCCGACGCCCAGGTCGCGGCAGTCCAGCGCGCCGCCGTGCAGCCCGACCGACGTCGAGGGGACGGCGACCGTCGCGCCCTCGCCCTCGCCCTCGCCGTCGCCGAGGCCGTCGGAGCCGCTGTCCAGGGCGCTCTCGGTGCCGGTGTCGACGGCCACCGCCATGATCCCCATGAACGGCGACAGCGGGAAGCGCACCCGAGCGCCGCCGATCGTCGACGCGTCCAGCGCGCCGAACAGCTTGCCACGCCGGCGCTCGACCGCGCAGAAGCTGCTGACGGTCCGGAAGCCGTGCCAGTGGCGGGAGTCGGCGTCGTCGTCGGGCGGCGGCCCCTCGGGGAACTCGCCGGCGAGCAGGCCATGCCCGTGCCGGTTGGAGATGACGCCGTAGCGGGCCCGGGGCAGCATCGAGACGATGTCGACGCGCAGCACGTCGCCGGGCTCGGCGCCGCGGACGTGGACGGGCCCGGTGACGACGTGCGGGCCGTCGACGCCGAAGCGGTGCCGCATCCCGGACGCCGCGATCGCCCGGGCGTCCTCGAGCACCTCCGCGGGCGGCACGCCGTAGCGGCCGAAGAACGCGTCGGGGTCGCGGCCCTGGTCGTCGAGGATGCCCTCCTGGCTGACCGTGTCGAAGGTGACGGTCGCCCCCGCGTCGACGGTCAGCACCGGCCTGCTGCGCCCCGTCGGCAGCTCCCCCCAGCGGACCGTCTCCGGGGTGGACGGCAGGTAGTGCTTGCCCTCGACCTTTCCCTTCCCTGGCTGCAGTGCCACCGGCGCCCTACCGTCGCCTGGTCCCGGCCCGCCGGCCGGCGTCCGGCGGCGCGCCGGGTACCGGCGCCGGGTCCGTCCGCGGCCTCGGCGTCGAGGCGTGCGCGGCCGGCACCGCGGGGCGGCACGGGCGGCGGGGGATGACGAGCGGCACGGCCGTCAGAGTCCCAGCGGGATATGACGGTCAGATGTCGGGGACGTTGCCATCGGCGGCGTCCCGTGGAGTGCTCGCCCCTCGAACGCCCGTGACGCCGGCGATCGGAACATCCACGGCCGGCAAAGGGCGGCCCGGTGGTGGCCGCACACCGCGATCCGGTGACCGACCGGCCGCCGTCTCGGCCGCCCCGACGACGGTCCCGCCGCCGCGGCGCGCGGTGCCGCACCCGCGACGGACGGTGGATCCGTGGCGCCCCGGCTAATCGCCTCGGATTCGGCGCCGCGCCCGCCACGGCCGACTCCCCGGAAACGTCGCCGGGTGACGCACGGAGAAATCGGCGGCGCCACGGCGCGGCCATTGGCGCATTTCTCGGCCGTGCTGCGCCAATACGCTGTGTCGCGCGCCGCCAAACCGGTCACGGGCCGGCCCGGCGGGCCGATTCCGCGGCGGCCGGCGCATTCGAGGAAACCCACCTCACCGATCGGCGCCCGACCGCGGACGCGACGCGCGGTTAGAGTTCCGGGCGTGCGCCCCTCCCCGCCCGACCCGTTCCGATGACGGGGGTAGTGGCCGACCTCGGCGAGTTCGGTCTGATCAGGGCGGTCACCGCCCGGTTCCCTCCCGGCGACGGGCTGCTCATCGGCCCCGGCGACGACGCGGCGGTGCTCGCCGCACCGGACGGCCGCGTGGTGGCCACCACCGACCTGCTGCTCGAGGGCCGGCACTTCCGCCGCGACTACTCGTCCGGGTATGACGTCGGTCGCAAGGCCGCGGCGCAGAACCTCAGCGACGTCGTCGCGATGGGCGCCCGGCCGACTGGCCTGTTGGTGGGCCTGGCGGCACCGGGCGACCTGCCGGTCGCCTGGGCACTGCGGCTCGCCGACGGCCTGCGCGACGAGTGCGCCGAGGTCGGCGCGGTCATCGCGGGCGGGGACGTCAGCTCGGCCGAGCGGGTGGTGCTGGCGATCACCGCGCTTGGCGACCTGGCCGGCGCCGAGCCCGTCCTGCGGTCCGGGGCGCGGGTGGGCGACCGGGTCGTGCTCGCCGGGCGGCTCGGCTGGGCGCAGGCCGGCCTGGAGCTGCTGGACGCGGGCGCGGACGGTCCCGGCGAGCTGCTGGACGCCCATCGGCGTCCCACGCCGCCCTACGCCCTCGGCAGGGAACTGGGCGCCGTGGGCGCGAGCGCCATGTGCGACGTCAGCGACGGCCTGCTGGCCGACGTCGGCCACATCGCCGCAGCCTCGGGTGTCGGCGTCGCGCTGCGGTCCGCCGCGTTCGCCATTCCCGAGCCGCTGCGCGTGGCCGGCAGGCGTCTTGCCGCCGACCCGTTGCGCTGGGTGCTCACAGGCGGCGACGACAACGCGTTCGTGGCCTGCCTGCCGCCGACCGTCCCGGTGCCGGACGGCGTCAGCCTGATCGGCGAGGTGACCGAGGGTTCCGGCGTCTTGGTCGACGGCGCGGTCTACGAGGGCACCCAGGGCTGGGACCACTACCGACGGGCCTAGGGCCGTCGGTGCGATTCCAGGCCGGAAGCGGCGCTGACCGCGCGGCGACGCTGACCGGGAGCGGCGCTGGCCGCACGGCGGCGCTGGCCGCACGGCTCCGCCGCGTGTCAGCGAATCTGGGCATCGGTTGTGGGGCCGATCCGGCGCTTCTCTGCCCCACAACCGCTGACCGAACGGGCGCCACGGCCAGCCGTCACCACCGGCCGGACGGCGTCTTCCGAGGACTCGCCGGCGTACTGGCGTCGCGGCGCGTGGTCGGGTGGGCACAAAAGCTCGCGGCGGGCGCCGTTGGGCCACCCGCCGCATGCCGATCACGCCCCGCTTAGGGGCGCGATCGGGAAGAGAAGCACCGGCCCGCCAGGTCGCCTCACGGGGCAATGTCGCTCGTAGCGACGTTTATTAGGTCCGGGGGCCATGAAGCGGACCGGCACGGTCATGCTAACGACGCAGGCCATGGGACTGTTCCCACCGCCGGACGACGGGGCGAAAGTCCTTACCGCCCGCACGGTCCATCACCCAAGGTCACCCGAACCCGAACCCGGACAGGTCGGTCGGTCGGACGGACGGACCTTCGTCTGCCCCCATCGCCGAGGTCGCCCGATCGCGGATCAACGGGCCGGACGGACCGACTTCGCCTACCCGCCATCCAAGGTCGCCCGATCCCGGTCCGACCGGCGACACGGCGTCGGACGGGCCGGCCGCTTCCCCCGCCGGCCGCGGCGACCGGCGCGGCGTCGACGCGGGCTGGTCATCCGGCGGAGCGGGTGAGCAGCAGCGTGCCGACCTCGTCGACCCGCCCGGTCCAGCCGGGCCGCACCAGGCAGGTGGCCTCGGCGAACTCGACGACGGCCGGCCCGGTCAGGGTGTCGCCGGGGCCGAGCGCCGCGCGCCCGACGACCTCGACGGCACGCCAGCCGCCGGCGGCCGCGTCCGCGCCGGCAGCCGCGTCCGCGCCGGGCGGCCCGACGGTGCCGTGGGGTCCGGACGACGGGCCGCCGAGCCAGATCCGCCGGCGCGTCCTGGCGGCGGCGGGGTCCGCCGCCTCGGCGGCGAGCGCCGGACGCAAACCCGAGTGGGTCACGACGAGCCGGACGGCAACGACCTCGACGTCCCGGTCCGGGGACGTGTGCCCGTACCGCCGCGCGTGCGCCTCCTCGAAGGCGGCCCGCACCGCGGCCGCCAGCGCCGCGTTCGCCACCGCCGCATTCATCACCGGCGTCTCGCCGGAGGTGTCTTTCTCGGCCCACCTGGCCTCGCCGGCCGAGACGGTGAGCTCGTGGGCCTGCCCCACGTAACGGCAGTCCACCTGCCGCTCGAGCAGCGCGTCTTCGGCGCCTGACCCGGCCGCCTGGTCGAACCCCGCGGCCTCGTCAGACCCGGCAGCCTCGTCAGACCCGGCAGCCTGGTCGGAGCGGGCGGCCTGGCGGACAAGACGGTCGAAGGCCGTCACGAGGTCGAGCTCGCCGAGCCGGCCGCGCAGCGGTGCCGGATGGTCGCGACGCACATCCCCGAGGGCGAGGCCCAGCGCGGACAGCACGCCCGCGGCCCGCGGCACCAGCACCGTCGTCATCCCGAGTGCTTCGGCCAGCGCGCAGGCGTGCGTCCCGCCGGCTCCGCCGAACGCGACCAGGGCGAGCGTGCGCGGGTCGAGGCCGCGTTCCACCGAGACCACCCGCAGTGCCCTGGTCATCTCGGCGTCGGCGACGGCGACGACGCCGGCCGCCGCCTCGACGGCCGACAGGCCGAGCCGGGAGCCGAGCCGTTCCAACGCCGCAGTGGCCGCCGCGACCGACAGCGTCACCTCCGGCCCACTCCGTCCGCCGGCCTCCCCCGCCGGGCCGGCCTCCCCCGCCGGGCCGGATCCCCCCGCCGGGCGGGAGCCACCGCCGAGGGCCGCCCCGTCGCCCAGATAGCCAAGGACGAGGTCGGCGTCGGTCACCGTCGCCTCAAGCCCGCCGCGCTGGTAGCAGGCCGGTCCGGGGTCCGCGCCGGCCGACGCGGGCCCGACCCGCAGTGCCCCGCCGGAGTCGACCCAGGCGATCGAGCCGCCGCCCGCGCTGACGGAGTGCACGTCGACCGTCGGCAGCATGATCGGGACGCCGGCCAGCACCGACTCCGACGTGGTCAGCGCCCGGCCGTCGAGGACGGGCGCCACGTCGGTGGACGTCCCGCCCATGTCGAACGTCAGCAGGTCGCGCACCCCGGACAGGCCGGCGACGTAGGCAGCGCCCACCACCCCGCCGGCCGGCCCGGATAGCACGCAGGTCGCCGCGTGCGCCGCGGCCTCGGCGAGCGGGGCCACGCCGCCGGAGGACCGCATCACGAGCGGCTCGCCGATGCCCGCGCTCGCGAGGCGGCCGCGCAGCCGGGTGAGGTAGGCGGACAGCTTCGGCGTGAGGTAGGCGTCCGCGGTGGCCGTGGCGAACCGCTCGTACTCGCGGAAGGCGGGCAGCACCTCGCTGGACGCCACGACCGTCACGCCGGGCAGCCGGGCGCGCAGGCCGGCTGCCAGCCGGCGCTCGTGCTCCGGCCAGGCGAACGAGAACAGCAGGCAGACGGCCACCGCCGCGACGCCCTCGACGGCGGCGACCTCGTCGACCACCCGGGCGATCTCGTCGTCGGTGAGGGCCGTCAGCACCCCGTGCGGCCCGCATCGCTCGCGCACCGTGAACCGCAGCTCGCGGGGCACGAGCGGGCTGGGCCGGTCGCGGGTCAGGTCGTAGAGCGACGGCCGGTTCTGCCGGCCGATCTCGATGACGTCGCGGAAGCCGCGGGTGGTGACCAGCGCGGTCCGCGCGCCGGACCGTTCCAGCAGCGCGTTGGTGGCGACGGTGGTGCCGTGGGCGAAGTGGTCGACGCGGCCGACGAGTCCATCCGAGCCGCCGAGTCCATCCAAGCCGCTTAGTGCATCCGAGCCGCCCGGCGCATCCGACCCGCCCGGCGCCGCCGACCCGCGAAGCGCGGCGGCGGCGAAGGCGGCGAGGACGGCGATCGACGGGTCGGCGGGGACGGAGGGCACCTTCGCGAACAGGGTGCGCCCGTCCGGGGCGACGGCCGCGAGGTCGGTGAAGGTGCCGCCGACGTCGATGCCCACCCGGTAGCCGGGCAGGTCCGGCGGGCCGCCTGCCGGGCCCGTCGGGGGCCGCCGCGCGCCTTGTGCCCGAACCGGCGCTGGCCACAGGGTGTCGTTCCGTCCGTCCGCCGCCACGCCGGGCAGCGTCGCACGAAGGCGCCGACGGCACTCACTACCGGCCCACCCGCACGAACCAACGGGTGCTCGACGAGCCACGGCGCGGCGGCGGCGCAACCGTCGGCGGCGGGCCGGCCGCCACGCTGGGCCCACCGGGCCGACACGGGTGTCGCTGGGCGCCGCCGCGACCACGCCTTGCCACCGACGGCACCCCGGCGGGGGTGGAGCCGCCACATCGTCGGCGGGATACTGATAACCCGCAATGGGGCGCGCCAGGGACCTTCGACCCCGGCGAGTAGCCTGGACAGACGTAGCGGGAGGGTCTTTCGAAGGCAGCCTTTCGGCAGCAGCCCTTTCGGCAAACGTACAGTCTCCACCTGGATAGAGGCGATTGGCCCCGTGACAGCACCGACGGTACCCGCGTCAGGACCGGACTTCGGAACCAACGAGTGGCTGGTGTTCGAGATCTACCAGCAGTACCTCGCGGATCCGGACAGTGTGTCACCCGAATGGCGTGAGTTCCTCTCCGACTATCACCCGACGGCGCCCACCGCGACCGACAACACGGACCCGGAGAGCGCCCGGGCGGTCGTCGCCACCACGCCGGCCACCACCGCCGCGGAGCCGCCCGCCGCGCCCGCCCCCGCTCCGGCCGTCGCCTCGCCCGCCCCCGCCGCGGCTCCGCCGGCGCCGCCAGCCCCCGCACCCGTGCCCACCCCGGCGCCCGCCGCCAAGGCCGCGCCGGCACCGAGCGCGGCCCCGGTCGACCGGTCCGGGATCCAGACGACGCTGCGGGGCGCCGCGGCCCGTGTCGTCACCAACATGGAGACCTCGCTGCACGTGCCGACGGCGACGTCGGTGCGGGTCGTACCGGCCAAGCTGATGATCGACAACCGGATCGTCATCAACCGGCACCTGGCCCGCTCCCGCGGCGGCAAGATCTCCTTCACGCATCTCATCGGCTACGCGATGGTCCGGGCGCTCGCCGACTACCCGGAGATGAACAACTCGTTCGCGGTCATCGACGGCAGGCCGGCCCTGGTCGCGCCGGAGCACGTCAACCTGGGCCTCGCGATCGACCTGGTCACCGCGAAGGGCCGCCAGCTCGTCGTCGCCGCGGTCAAGTCGGCCGAGACGATGGACTTCGCCCAGTTCTGGGGCACCTACGAGGACATCGTCCGCCGCGCCCGGACCGGCAAGCTCACCACCGACGACTTCACCGGCGTCACGATCAGCCTGACCAACCCGGGCGGCCTCGGCACCGTGCACTCGGTGCCCCGGCTGATGGAGGGCCAGGGCACGATCATCGGCGTCGGTGCGATGGAGTACCCGGCCGAGTTCGCCGGCGCGTCCACCGAGACGCTGGCCCGGATGGCGATCTCCAAGGTCACCACGCTGACCAGCACCTACGACCACCGGATCATCCAGGGTGCCCAGTCGGGCGAGTACCTGCGCCGGATCCACCAGCTGCTGCTCGGCGAGGACGAGTTCTACGACGAGATCTTCCGCTCGCTGCGGGTCCCGTACGTCCCGGTCCGCTGGGTCACCGACATCCCGACCAGCCACGAGGGCGACCTCGACCACAGCGCCCGGGTGCAGGAACTGATCCACGCCTACCGGGTCCGCGGCCACCTGATGGCGGACACGAACCCGCTCGAGTTCACCATCCGCAGCCACCCGGACCTCGACATCCGCAGCCACGGCCTGACGCTGTGGGACCTCGACCGGGAGTTCCCCGTCGCCGGGTTCGCCGGCCACCGGACGATGACGCTGCGCGACGTGCTCGGCGTGCTGCGCGACTCGTACTGCCGCCGGGTCGGCATCGAGTACATGCACATCCAGGAGCCGGACGAGCGGCAGTGGATCCAGGCCCGGGTGGAGCGGTCCGCCGAGCGCCCGGACCCGGCGGAGCAGCTGCACGTGCTGGAGCGCCTCGGTGCCGCGGAGGCGTTCGAGTCCTTCCTGCAGACGAAGTACGTCGGCCAGCGCCGGTTCTCGCTGGAGGGCGCCGAATCGGCGATCCCGCTGCTCGACGAGGTGCTCGCCCAGGCGGCGGTCAGCGGCATGGACGAGGTCGTCATCGGCATGGCGCACCGCGGCCGGCTCAACGTGCTGGCCAACATCGTCGGCAAGTCGTACCGGCAGATCTTCGCCGAGTTCGAGGGCCACCTCGACCCGCAGACCGCGCACGGCTCCGGCGACGTGAAGTACCACCTGGGTGCCGAGGGCACGTACAGCGGCCCGGACGGCCGAAGGGTGCCGGTCTCGGTCGTCGCGAACCCGTCGCACCTGGAGGCGGTCGACCCGGTCCTGGAGGGCGTCGCCCGCGCCAAGCAGGACATCCTGGACAAGGGGCCGGAGGGCTTCACCGTCCTGCCCGTGCTGATCCACGGCGACGCGGCGTTCGCCGGCCAGGGCGTCGTCGCCGAGACGCTGAACCTCTCGCAGCTGCGCGGCTACCGCACCGGCGGGACCGTCCACCTGGTCATCAACAACCAGGTCGGCTTCACCACGTCGCCGACGTCGGGCCGTTCGTCGGTGTACGCCACCGACGTCGCCCGGATGGTGCAGGCGCCGATCTTCCACGTCAACGGCGACGACCCGGAGGCCTGCGTCCGGGTGGCGACGCTGGCGTTCGCCTACCGGCAGGCGTTCCACAAGGACGTCGTGATCGACATGATCTGCTACCGGCGTCGCGGTCACAACGAGATGGACGAGCCGTCGTTCACCCAGCCGCTGATGTACGACGAGATCGCGGCGAAGCGCTCCGTGCGCAAGCTCTACACCGAGGCGCTGATCGGCCGTGGGGACATCACCCGCGACCAGGCCGAGGAGGCGATGAAGAGCTACCGCCTGGAGCTGGAGAAGGCGTTCGCCGAGACCAGGGACGCGACCGGCGACCGGCCGACCCCACAGCCGCGGATCGTGACGACGGCCGAGGACGCCGCCGCCGTCGCGGCCGTCAGCACGGCGGTCCCGCCCGAGGTCGTCAAGCAGGTCATCGACACCCAGGTGAACATGCCGGCCGACTTCAACATCCACCCTCGGCTGCGCCCGCAGCTGGAGCGGCGCGCGCAGATGATCGAGACCGGCGCGATCGACTGGGCGTGCGCCGAGACGATCGCCTTCGGCAGTCTGCTGCTCGACGGCCGCTCGGTCCGGCTCACCGGCCAGGACAGCAGGCGCGGCACCTTCGGCCAGCGCCACGCCGTGCTGGTCGACCGTTTCTCCGGCGAGGACCACACGCCGCTGCGGACGCTGCGCCGGGCGGACGGTGGCCAGGTCGGCACGTTCTACGTGCACGACTCGCTGCTGTCGGAGTACGCGGCGATGGGCTTCGAGTACGGCTACTCGGTGGCCCGCCTCGACATGGCCGTCCTGTGGGAGGCGCAGTTCGGCGACTTCGCCAACGGCGCCCAGTCGATCATCGACGAGTTCCTTTCGGCCGGCGAGGCCAAGTGGGGCCAGCGCACCGCGCTGACCCTGCTGCTGCCGCACGGATACGAGGGCCAGGGTCCCGACCACTCGTCCGCCCACATCGAGCGGTTCCTGTCACTGTGCGCCGACGAGAACATGACGGTCGCCTACCCGTCGTCGGCGGCCAGCTACTTCCACCTGCTGCGCCGCCAGACGCTGTCCCCGGTCCGGCGGCCGCTGGTGGTCTTCACGCCGAAGTCGATGCTGCGCCTGAAGGCCGCGACGGCGACGGTGCAGGAACTGACCACGGGCTCGTGGCGGCCGGTGATCGACGACGCGGCGGTCGCCGACCCGGCGGCGGTGCGCCGGGTGCTGCTGTCGGCCGGCAAGGTGCACTGGGACCTCGCCGACGCGCGCAGCAAGCGGGACGACAAGGACCAGTTCGCCCTGCTGCGCGTCGAGCAGCTGTATCCGACGCCCGGCGCGGAGGTCGCGGAGGCGCTGCGCCGCTTCCCGAACGCGACGGACGTCGTCTGGGTCCAGGAGGAGCCGGCGAATCAGGGCGCCTACCCGCACATGGGCCTGCACCTGCCGGAGTACCTGCCGGCCGGGCTGCGGCTGCGGCGGGTCTCCCGCAAGGCGTCGGCCGCCCCGGCGTCGGGATCGTCGAAGGTGCACGAGAAGGAGCAGCGCGCCCTCGTCGAGGCCGCCTTCGCCGCATAACGGGCGAGATTCCGCCCGGTGATCGACCCATGATCCGGCGGGCCGTTTCTCGGCCCGCCGGATCGCGGCGTTTCCGGGCCATGGCAGGGTTTGCTCCGGCGGAGCCGGGCACCGGACGGTCCGGGCCGATGAGACGGTCGGGGCGAGGAGGGCGAGCGGGGCGATGTACTTCACGGACCGGGGAATCGAGGAGCTGTCCCAGCGCCGCGGCGAGGAGACCGTCACGTTGGAATGGCTCGCCGACGCCCTGCGCCTGTTCGTCGACGAGCACCCGGAGCACGAGGCCGCGATCGAATCGCTGGCGACGTGGCTGGCCCGCCCTGACGACGACCCCGACCTCTAGCGCTTTCACGCGGGCGCCCCCGACCTGCTGGCGAAGGATCCCGCCGGCCGAATCTCCGCCGGTCCGGCCGCCGCGGCCTTGGCCGCCGCCGAGGCCAGCGCCGTGGCCAGCGAAGCTGCTCGGGCCGGTGGCGCTGCGGAGGCCGGTGGGGCTGCGGAGGCCGGTGGGGCTGCGGAGTTCGGTGGAGCCGCAACGCCGACCGGCCCGTGGAGGCCGGTGGCGCTGCGGAGGCCGGTGGGGCTGCAAGGGCCGGTGGGGTGGGCATGCCGACGGCAGGCGTACCGGTCTCGGTTTGGTCGTCCGAGGGCTCAGGCGCCGAGCTGGCGGCCACGGCGACGCGGACGAGGCCTGGGCCGGCCTGGACCGACGGTCGCGCGCCGGCCACCGCCGCCGGGCCGGCGCTCGACCGCGCGGTCGGCGCGATCCTGCTGATCGTCAGCGCGTCGCTGGCCGTCGCGCCGTCGCTGGCCGTCGCGCCGTGGCTGGCCGTGAGCCACGCGAGCCTGCCCTGGTGGGGCGCCTCCGCCGCAGCGGTCGCCACCGTGTTCTTCGGCTCGTGGGCCGTCGCGTTCGGCGCCGTGCTGATCCGGCCGTCGTCGCTCAGACGGTGAGGACGAGCTTCCCGAAGACCTCGCCCTGGGCGAGCCGCTCGAAGGAGGCACGGGCGTCGGCGAGCGGCCGGACGTCGTCGATCAGGGGCCGCACGCCGGTGCGGTCCAGGAAGGCGACCAGGTCGGCCAGCTCGCCGATCGTGCCCATCGTCGAGCCGACGACGTTGAGCTGCAGGAAGAAGATCCGGTTCAGCTCGGCCGGCGGGTTCGGGCCGCTGGTCGCGCCCGAGCAGACGACCGTGCCGCCCGGCCGCAACGACTTCAGCGAATGCCCCCAGGTAGCCGCCCCGACGGTCTCGATGACCGCGTCGGCCTTGGCCGGCAGCCGGGCACCCGACTCGACCGCGACGTCGGCGCCGAGGTCCAGCGCCCGCTTGCGCTTGGTCTCGTCGCGGGACGTGACGAAGACGGTGTGACCGGCCGCCTTGGCGAGCAGCAGCGCGGCCGTGGCGACGCCCCCGCCCGCGCCCTGGACGAGCAGCGTGCCGCCGCCGTCCGCCGGCAGCCCCGACTTCGTGAAGACCATCCGGTAGGCGGTGAGCCAGGCCGTGGGCAGGCAGGCCGCCTGCGCCCACGACAGCGACGCGGGCTTGGGCACCAGGTTGCGGGCCGGGACGGCGACCCGCTCGGCGAGCGTGCCGGGGTGCAGCTCCGAGAGCAGCGACCGCTTCGGGTCCAGCGTCTCGTCCCCGCCGCCAGCCGCCGGATCGCCGATCACCGCGTGGATGAGGACCTCGGTGCCGTCGGCGGTCACTCCCGCGCCGTCGCCGCCGAGGATCATCGGTAGGCGCTCTGCCGGCAGGCCCACGCCACGCAGGCTGAACAGGTCGTGGTGGTTGAGCGCGGCGGCCCGGACCGAGACGGTCACCCAGCCGTCCGGCAGGGCCGGCTCCGGCTGCTCCCCCACGGCCAGGCCGGCGAGCGGGTCGGACGGGTCGGTCGTCACAGCTGCGGCGGCAAGCACAGTCAGACCCTAGGACCGCCCGCGAGCCGGACGCCAGCGACGTCCTGGCCGCCGCTCGCCGGCTCCCGACGCCGACGACGTCCCGGGCTTGCGGCCGCCGCCATCCGCTTCCCGCGCGCCGGCTCCCGCGCGCCGGCTCCCAGCGCCCGGCCGCCGGCTTCCGCGCTCCGCTTCCCGCCCGCCGGGTTCCGGCGGTGACTCTGCCGGTGCGCGACACGTCGATGGACGGGGTGCCGGTCGCGGCCCGCAGCTGGATGTGTTGGACTCGTCATCGTGGTGGCACCTGATCCGACGTCGCCCCCGGCCGCGCCGGCCCTGACCGGCGCTCTGCCGGCACCGGCGCTGGCCCCCGACCCCGCTGCCGCGCCCGGTCGGCATACCCGCAGGTCGCGGTGGCGCCGCCGGGTGACCGTGCCGGCCGCCGAGCCGCCGGCGCCCGCGTTCACCGAGGACGGCCGGCCGCTGATCGTCGTCACGCCCACCGACTTCGTCGCCTGCTCCTACAAGGGCTGCGGCACCCTGCGTCCCCTCGAAGAGGTCACCGTCAACGCCCCGTGCGCTGGCTGCGGCCGCCGCTAGCCACTCCCGCGCCGCTAGCCACGACCACGCCGCGGCCGCGAGCGGCGAAGATCGCCGGTTGCGCCCGCGGTGGCTGCCCAGGGGGGCGTCTGCGCAGCCACCGCGGGGCACAACTGGCGATCATGCGATGGGACGCGTCAGATGCGACGCCGCCAGGAAGTGCGAAAAGCCCCGTCCGGACCGAGCCGGACGGGGCCTTTCAGGTGGAGATCTAGCGCCGGGTCAGCGGCGGGCGACGCCGTCGGCCTTGGCGGCGGCGGCGACCGCGGCGGCCACCGCCGGCGCGACCCGGGTGTCGAACGGGCTCGGGATGATGTGGTCCGGCGCGAGCTCGTCGGCGATGACGTCGGCCAGCGCGCGGGCCGCGGCGAGCTTCATGCCCTCGGTGACGCGGCTGGCGCGGACGTCGAGCGCTCCCCGGAAGACGCCGGGGAACGCGAGGACGTTGTTGATCTGGTTGGGGAAGTCGCTGCGGCCGGTGGCGACGATGCTCGCGTACTTGCGGGCGACCTCGGGCCGGACCTCCGGGTCGGGGTTGGCCATCGCGAAGATGATCGAGTCCGGCGCCATGGTCGCGACCGCCTCCTCGGGGACGGTGCCCGAGGACAGGCCGATGAAGACGTCCGCGCCGGCCAGCGCCTCGTTGATCGAGCCGGTGAGCCCGGACCGGTTGGTGATGGCGGCGATGTCCGCCTTCGCCGGGGTGAGGTCCCCGCGGCCGGCGTAGATGATGCCCTTGCGGTCGCCGAGGGCGATGTCACCGATGCCGGCGGCGAGGATGATCCGGGTCACCGCGATGCCGGAGGCGCCGGCGCCGGACACGACCACCCGCAGGTCGGACAGCTCCCGGCCGGTGATCCGGGCGGCGTTCTCCAGCGCGGCGAGCGCGACGATCGCGGTGCCGTGCTGGTCGTCATGGAAGACCGGGATGTCGAGGCGCTCCTGCAGGCGCCGCTCGATCTCGAAGCAGCGCGGCGCGGAGATGTCCTCCAGGTTGATCCCGCCGAAGCTCGGGGCCATCCGGGCGACCGTTTCGATGATCTCGTCGGTGTCCTTGGTGTCCAAGCAGATCGGCACGGCGTCGACGCCGGCGAAGTGCTTGAACAGGGCCGCCTTGCCCTCCATGACGGGCATCGCGGCCGCCGGGCCGATGTCGCCGAGGCCGAGCACCGCGGTGCCGTCGGTGACCACCGCGACCAGGTTGCCGCGCCAGGTGTAGTCCTCGGCGAGGGCGGGCGTCTCCTCGATCGCCAGGCACACCCGGGCGACGCCGGGGGTGTAGGCGAGTGAGAGGTCGTCGGCGTTCTCCAGCGGAGAGGTCACCTCGAGCCCGATCTTCCCGCCGCGGTGCAGCGCGAACACCGGGTCATCGTCGGAGGTCCGCGGTGTCACGGTCACGGGGACGCTGCCGGTGACCGGGGCGGCGGGCTGGTCGAGGGTCGGGTGGTCTGCCATTGCTGTCACGAGAGTGCTCCTGGGTGCGGGCGGCCCGGCGGCCTGCGTGCGGCCCGGGTTCGTCGAAGGGCTGTGGTGTGCAAGGTCCGGGGGTCGCCCATCGGGAGAGGTGATGTCGGGCAGCGCCTCACGCCCGGTGGCGGCGGGGCCGTCGCCGGGGGGAGCTCATGGCCGCGAGGAGATGAGCTGCGCGGCTCCCCGCCGGTCCGTCGAGCGGGCCTGCGGGAACCCCGACGGCGGTCGGGGTGGGCCGGCGGGAGTGGTACCGGGGGTCGCCCGGGGCACCTTCAAATATCCCACGTCAGCGCCGGTGCGCGACGGGTGGTGAGCCAGATCCTATCGTCCGACTACACATGACGATCACACCGACGACATCCGGTTGAAATGTCTTGCAACGTTACCGACGCATACATGTTTCACTACTGACACGTAACCACGCTTGGGTGAAGGCCCAGGACGTGCGCCGCCGTTGTCGCCTGCCCACCCGCGTATGGACAGACAGCACGGGCGACCCGAACCTCGATCACCAGCCTGGGCCTACGCGGCGGCGCCGTCCGCCCTGGGAACCGGCTGGAACTGGAGAGGATCGGCATGCGCCTTCGAACACACCGGATCATGGGCGGCGGCATGGGTCGCCGGGCCGCGCGCAGGGCGCTCGCCGCGACCGCGGCCGCGAGCCTGCTCGCCGTCCTCGCCGCCTGTGGCGGTGGGGACGACGACTCGTCGGACGCCGGCGTCTCCGCGGCGCCGTCCGCGGCCTCGTCGGTGGCGGCCACACTGCCCGCCAAGTACGCCGGCGGCACCCTCAAGGTCGCCGCCGACGCCTCGTACGCGCCGAACGAGTTCTTCGACACCGACGGCAAGACGGTCATCGGCATGGACATCGACCTGATCCAGGCGCTCGGCAAGGCGCTCGGAGTCAAGGTCGACGTGTCCAACGCCGGCTTCGACTCGATCATCCCCAGCCTCGCCGCCGGCAAGTTCGACATCGGCATCTCGTCGTTCACCGACACGAAGGAGCGCGAGGGAGTCGTCGACTTCGTCACCTACTACTCGGCCGGTACCTCGTTCTTCACCAGTGCCGACAAGCCGGCCAGCGTCACCGGGCTCGACAGCCTGTGCGGCCTGACTGTCGCCGTCGAGAAGGGCACCGTCCAGTCGGACGACGCCGCCGCCCAGGACAAGAAGTGCAAGGACGCCGGCAAGCCGGGCGTGACCGTCAGCGACTACCCGGACCAGAACCAGGCCAACCTGGCACTGACCTCCGGCCGCGCCGCGGTGTCGATGGCGGACTCTCCCGTCGCCGACTACCAGGTCAAGCTCTCCGAGGGCAAGCTCAAGCTGGTCGGCACGCCTTACGGGACCGCGCCGTACGGCATCGCGGTGCCGAAGGACTCGGGCCTGGCCGAGCCGCTGCTGGCCGCGCTGAAGGCGGTCATGGCGGACGGCACGTACAAGACGGTCCTGGCGAAGTGGGGCGTCGAGGACGGCGCGATCACCGACCCGAAGATCAATGGCGCGACCAGCTGACGACGTGACAGCCGGCGAGCCGGGGACCCCCGGGGCGGCGCACCTCGCGAAGGAGCAACCTCCTCGCGCCGTGCCGAGCCCGGACGTCCCCGGCTCGCCGGTCACGGCGGCCGGGCCGGCGGCCGGCGTGGCCACGGCGGAGCCGCCCGCGGCCGGAGCCGGCGTGGCCGGCGGCCCGGCGCACGGCGCGGTCGGCGCGCCGCCCGAGGGCGGCTCGGAGCACGAGGCGATCAAGGCCGTTCCGGTGCGCCACCCGGGACGCTGGGTGGCGAGCGCCGTCGTCCTCCTGCTGGTCGCGATGCTCGCGCACGGGCTGGTCACCAACGACCGGTTCCGCTGGGACGTCGTCCGCAGGAACCTGTTCGCGGAGCCGGTGCTGCGCGGCCTGTGGGCGACGGTCTATCTGACCTTCTTCGCGATGCTCATCGGCATCGTCGGCGGGGTGCTGCTCGCGGTCATGCGGCTGTCGCCGAACCCGCTGCTGCGCGGGGCGTCGTGGACGTATACCTGGTTCTTCCGCGGCACGCCGCAGATGGTCCAGCTGATCTTCTGGGCGACGCTCGGGGCGCTGTACCCGCGAATTTCGATCGGCGTCCCGTTCGGGCCCGAGTTCGCCTCGGGTGACGCGAACGAGCTGGTCCCGCTGCTCATGGCGGCCATCCTCGGCCTGGGGCTCAACGAGGCGGCGTACATGGCCGAGATCGTGCGGGCCGGCATCACCTCCGTCGACGAGGGCCAGACCGAGGCGGCACACGCCCTCGGGATGAGCCGGTCGCTGACCATGCGCCGGATCGTCCTGCCGCAGGCGATGAAGGTCATCATCCCGCCGACCGGCAACGAGACGATCTCGATGCTGAAGACCACGTCGCTGGTCAGCGTGATCGCCGTGACCGAGCTGCTCTACGCCGTCCAGCTCATCTATGCGCGCAACTACCAGACGATCCCGCTGCTCATGGTGGCCGCGATCTGGTACCTGGCGCTGACCTCCGTGCTGAGCGTCGGCCAGCACTTCCTGGAACGGCGATACGACCCGGCCCTGCGTGGGATGGGCCGCGCGGGTGCGCTGGGCTGGCCGCGCAACCGCGGCGGCGGCCTGGGCTGACGGAGGATGGACGTGACGGACCAGACATCGGCCGCGGCGCCGGCGGGGAGCCTGACCGAGGCGCCGACGCCCGCGACGCGGCCCGCGCCCGACACCGCCGGGCGGACGCCGATGGTGCTCGCGGAGAACGTGCACCGCTCCTTCGGCCGCAACCACGTGCTGCGCGGCGTGAGCCTGCGCGTCGACCCGGGCGAGGTGACCTGCCTCGTCGGCCCGTCCGGGTCCGGCAAGACGACGATGCTGCGCTGCGTCAACCACCTGGAGACGATCGACGCCGGTCGGCTGTGGGTGGACGGCGAGCTGGTCGGCTACCGGGAGCACGGTGGCCGGCTGCACGAGCTGCGCGAACGCGAGGTCTCCCGGCGCCGCGCCGAGATCGGCATGGTCTTCCAGCGTTTCAACCTGTTCGCCCACATGACGGCGCTGGAGAACATCATGGAGGCGCCGCTGCGGGTGCGCCGGGAGAAGCGCTCCGAGGTGGAGAGCCGGGCCCGCGCGCTGCTCGACCGCGTCGGCCTCGGCAGCCGCTGCGAGGCCTACCCGTCCCAGCTGTCCGGCGGCCAGCAGCAGCGGGTCGCGATCGCCCGGGCGCTGGCGATGCGCCCCAAGCTCATGCTGTTCGACGAGCCCACGTCGGCGCTGGACCCGGAGCTCGTCGGCGACGTGCTCGACATCATGCGCGCCCTCGCCGCCGACGGCATGACCATGATCGTTGTGACGCACGAGATGGGCTTCGCCCGCGAGGTCGCCGACGCCGTGGTCTTCATGGACGGCGGCGTGGTCGTCGAAAGCGGCCCCCCGAGCCGGGTCCTGGTAGCTCCCCAACACGAACGAACGAAATCCTTCCTCTCGAAGGTGTTGTAGGCCGGGTCGGGCGGGCGGCCTGGCAGGCGAACCGGTACGGTCCGCAGGCGTGGATGTCACCGAACTGTCCGTACCGGACGCCTGGGTCTTCACCCCTCGCCAGCACTCCGACAGCCGAGGCACCTTCCTCGAATGGTTCCGGGTCGACGCGCTGGAGAAGGCCGTCGGCCACCCGCTCCGGCTGGCACAGGCCAACCACAGCGTCAGCCGGGCGGGCACCCTGCGTGGCGTGCACTACGCGGACATGCCGCCAAGTCAGGCGAAGTACGTCACATGTGTGTCCGGGCGGGTGCTGGACTGCGTGGTCGACATCCGCTCCGGTTCGCCCACCTTCGGCGAGTGGGCCGCGGTCCTGCTCGACGATGTCGACCGCAAGGGGCTGTACCTGTCCGAGGGCCTCGGACACGCGTTCCTGGCCCTCACCGACGGCGCGCAGGTGTCCTACCTGTGCTCGACGCCGTACAGCCCGGGACGCGAGCACGGCGTGCACCCGCTCGACCCGGACCTCGAACTGCCGTGGCCGCCGGATCTCACCCCGCTGCTGTCCGACAAGGACGCCGCCGCGCCGACGCTGAAGGAGGCCGATGCCGCAGGGCTGCTGCCCAGGTACGCCGACTGCCTGGCCTTCTACGAGGATCTGCGCAGCCAGGCCGGCCGGGGCCAGTAGCGCAGCATCACCCGGCCGAGCACGTCCTCGTCGGGGATCATGCCGAAGGAGGCGCTGTCCGTGCCGGCGCCCACGTTGTCGGAGCGCAGCCACCAGCCGTCGGCCGGGTCGCCGAAGGCGATGCGTTTCACACCGAGCCCCCGACCCGCGGGCAGCCGGGCGACGACCACGTCACCCGGCCGGGGGGAACACCCCCACCAGATCAGACAGGCGTCCCCGTCACGCAGCGTCGGGACCATCGACGCGCCACGAACCGAGACCGCCCCCACAGGAACCGAAGGCCGCACGAGGGTAGGTTGCCAGAAGGTGGGGACGCGGGCCGCCGCCTCCGTACGACGCCACCGCGGCGACGGTCAGACGGTCTGTCTCGCGCCGAGACGCCGCCCGTGCCCCCGACGGACATACGTGCGAGGAAGGACGGCGGCATGAGCCTGCTGCACCCCACCACTCGGGTGAGCGCGCACTGCGACCTGCCCTGTGGCGTGTACGACCCGGCCCAGGCCCGGATCGAGGCCCAGTCGGTCAAGGCGATCCAGGAGAAGTACCAGGGCAACGAGGACCCGGTTTTCCGGTCCCGGGCGCTGTCCATCAAGGAGGAGCGCGCCGATCTGGTCAAGCACCACCTTTGGGTGCTCTGGACCGACTACTTCAAGCCGAACCACCTGGAGAAGTACCCGCAGCTGCATGACCTGTTCTGGCAGGCGACCAAGGCCGCCGGCGCCGCCGGCGCGAAGGCCTCGGTCGACCCGGCGGACGGCCAGAAGCTGCTCGACAAGATCGACGAGATCGCCAAGATCTTCTGGGAGACCAAGGCCGCGGCCTGACCTCAGGTGCGGTGCCGTCGCCGGTTCCCGGTCATCCGACCGGGGGCCGGCGACAGTCATTTGCCGGCAGGAGGGCAGGTCGTGATTCGTTCCGCCACGGCGGCCGACGTTCCGGTGGTGCTGGAGCTGGTGCGCGCGCTCGCCGCCTACGAGCGGGAGCCGGACGCGGTCAGGATGACGGAGTCCGACCTCGCCGGCGCGCTCTTCGGCGCCCCGCCGGCGGCCGCCGCACTGGTGGCCACGGCCGACGACCCGGGCCCCGGCGAGGGAGCCGTGGTCGGTTTCGCGATCTATCACCGCACCTTCTCGACCTGGACCGGGCGAACAGGAACGTTCCTGGTCGACCTGTTCGTGACGCCCGAGCACCGGCGCGGGGGCCACGGGCGCGCCCTGCTCGCCGCGCTGGCGGCCCGAGCCCGCGCCCGGGGCGACCGGCGGCTGGAGTGGGACGTGCTCGACTGGAACACGCCCGCGCAGGGCTTCTATCGCTCGATAGGCGCTGCGCCCCAGGACGACTGGACGACCTGGCGGCTCGACGCCGACGCCATGGCCGCCCTGGCCGACGGCCGCTAGCCGCGCGGCTACCCCCCGCGCGCAGCGGCGCCGACCGCGGCGAGACCCGGCCACGGCCGCCCTGCCCGCCGGCTCGGCCAGCCCGCCGCCCAACAATTCGGATCACCCGACCTGCGCTATCGAGGCATCGCTGGGTACCGTGAGAGGGGCGGCCGAGGGCGTGCGGCCGATGGCTCGTCGGTGGCGTCCGCGGGGGGACACGGCATGCTGGACCCGCCACCGGTGACCGACCCGGGGCCGCGCTGACGGGGCCTTCGGCTGGCCGGGCGGTGGCCGGCTGCCGACGACCGGGATGCCTGTCGCAACGAACGGACAGTGGGGCCGGATGATGTAGGCGGGCGGTTCTACCCGGGAGCCGCGCCGCGACCGGACAACACAAACCACCACCAGCGGCGAGGCCCGCCGCTGACACGACGTAGTCACTGGGGGTAGAACGTGGATCCGACGCCTTCGGCCGGCGGCGCGGTGAGCGCCGGCGGTGTCCACGGCGGCGGGCTGCGCGATGTCGTGCAGCTCACCCTCCCGGCCGCGAGCGCGTACCTGACGGTCCTGCGCACCGCGACGGCCTCCCTCGCCGCTCGCCTGGACTTCACCCTCGACGACATCGAGGACCTCCGGATAGCCGTCGACGAGGCGTCCGCGCTGTTGCTGGTCTCCGCCGTGCCCGGGTCGGCGCTGGAGTGCGTCTTCGCGCTCTCCCCCGGCGTCATGCGGGTGACGGTCTGCGTGGACAGCCTCGACGGCGAGCCGCCGTCGAAGGACACCTTCGCCTGGACGGTGCTGGACGCCCTCGCCGGCGAGGTGTCCAGCTCCACCGGCCCCGGCCAGCGCGTCACCATCGAGCTGGCGAAGCGCCGCGGCGCCCGGGCTGACCTGGGCGAGCCGCCGGCCGGTCACGTCCGCAGCCGCAGCGCCGAGTCGACCGAACTCGGCCAGGGCGCGAAGCTTGGTGCCGTGGGGACCTCATGACCTCGCCAGGACGCAACGCCGCCGCGAAGCCGCCGCGGCTGGTCGACGACCAGCCGGCCGGTCGCGTGGGTGAGCCGACCGCGCCGCGCGACCGGGTGCCGACCCTGAGCCAGCGCGCCGGCGGCCCGGACGAGGCGCTCACCGACCCGGCAGAGCCCACGGGCGGCCCCGCCGCGCATGCCGGCGACGCCCGCGGCGGTGCCGGGGTGGCGGGTCAGGCGCCGCCGCGCGACGGGAGGGACGCCGAGCCCGAGGCCGCGGCGCAGGAGCCGGCGGCCCAGGACCCGGCGGCCGAGTCGGCGAGCGGGGAGCCGGCGAGCGGCGACGGGGCCGAGACCCCCGAGCGCGACACGCACGTGCCGGAACGGACCAGCTCGCCGGACCGGGCGCACGCCCGCGCGCTGTTCGTCCGCCTGGTCGAGCTGCCCGAGGGCGACACGGAGCGGTCCGAGATCCGCGACCAGCTGGTCCGCATGCACCTGCCGCTGGTCGAGTACCTCGCCCGCAGGTTCCGCAACCGCGGCGAGCCGCTGGACGACCTCGTCCAGGTCGCCACCATCGGTCTGATCAAGTCCGTCGACCGGTTCGACCCGGAGCGCGGCGTCGAGTTCTCGACGTACGCGACCCCGACGATCGTCGGCGAGATCAAGCGGCACTTCCGCGACAAGGGCTGGGCCATCCGGGTACCCCGGCGGCTCCAGGAGCTCAAGCTGTCGCTGACGAAGGCGACGTCGGAGCTGTCCCAGTCGCTCGGCAGGTCGCCCACGGTCGCCGAGATCGCCGCGCACCTCCAGATGACCGAGGAAGAGGTCCTGGAAGGCCTCGAGTCGGCGAACGCCTACTCGGCTGTCTCCCTGGACGCGCCCGACTCGGGTGACGACGAGTCCCCGGCCGTCGCGGACACCCTCGGCGTCCAGGACGAGTCGCTGGAGGGCGTCGAGTACCGGGAGTCGCTCAAGCCGCTGCTGGAGAAGCTCCCGCCGCGGGAGAAGCGCATCCTGTTGCTGCGCTTCTTCGGGAACATGACCCAGTCCCAGATCGCCACCGAGCTGGGCATCTCCCAGATGCACGTCTCGCGCCTGCTCGCGCGGACCCTCGCGCAGCTGCGCCGGGGGCTCCTCGAGGACGGCTGAGGCCGGCGCTGGTGCGCGGTCACCTGTCGTGGCTGGCTCGGCGCCGAGGCTCAGCTGCCGGCATCGCGGTTGCCGGCATCGCGGCCGGTGGAGCCGTGCAGGCCGGTGGCCACCAGGGCGGCCAGGATCGCCATGGCCACCGCCAGCAGCGGGATGCCGTACGCGTACAGGTCGTTCTGGATCATCGCGGCGCCGACCGGTACGCAGAGCAGCTGGATGACGATGACCGGGGACTTCGTCGCCGCGCGGTTCACCACTAGCGTGCGGGCGAGCACGACGACCACCACGCCGCATACCAGCGACAGGACGCCGCCGAACTCGGCCCGCGCCAGGTCGTCGATACCCCGGCCGAAGCCCCGCGCGACCTGTAGGACGCCGAGGCCGACGAGCAGCAGGCCCTCGGCCGCCACCAGGCCGGCCGCGACGGTGAGCGCACGCGGAGCCGACGCCAGCGCGGCGGTCGTCTCCCGCGCCCACGAACCGCGCCGGGGTCCGGGGGTCTCGACACTTCCCATGGAGTCGACCTTACGGCTCCGCGCTCCCTCGACATCGGCGGCGTCCGGACCGCCCGACCATCTCCGGCGAACAGGCACAGGCTGGTCGATATGCCGCTCGGTTGCCACCAGGTGACGCAGACCCGACCACCCGGCGACGCCTCGTGCGCGACCCGGCGTTTGGCAATATTCGACTACTCGATCTCATTGTGAGACATTCCGCACGGCCGCGCCGGAAAGCGCCGCGGGGCTACCGTGGTGGACATGCGAGGGCTCCTGGTCGTCAATCCCGCCGCGACGACGACCACGGAACGGGTGCGCGACGTCCTCGTCACGGCCCTGTCCGCCGACGTCTCCATCGAAACCGTCGTCACCAAGGGGCGCGGACACGCCGCCGAGCTCGGCCAGCGTGCCTCGGAGATCGGCGTCGACGTGGTCATCGCACTCGGCGGCGACGGCACCGTCAACGAGGTCGTCAACGGCCTGCTGCGCGACGGCCCACGCCCCGACTCCCCCGCGCTGGCCGTCGTCCCCGGCGGCAGCACCAACGTCTTCGCCCGAGCGCTCGGATACTCCGCGTCACCCGTCGAGGCGACCGGGGAGCTGCTCGCAAACCTGCGCGACGGCCACAGCCGGCTGGTCGGCCTCGGCCACGCCCGATGGGACGGCGAGGCGCGCTGGTTCACTTTCTGCGCGGGCATGGGACTCGACGCCGAGGTCGTCGGCCGGGTCGAGGGCAAACGTTCCGGCGGTCGGCCAAACAGCGCCGGGCTGTTCCTGCGCAGCGGGCTGGCCCGATACAGCCGCGGAGTCGGCCACGCTCGGCCACGCATCAAGCTCGACCTGGAGGCCTCGCCCGGCGCCACCGAGCACACCGCGGGCGCCGACGAGGCCATCGCCGAGGCGTCGGACCACCAGCAAGACGTCGAGGTCGTCGTCGTCTGCAACACCGTGCCGTGGACCTACCTCGGTAGCACGCCCGTCAACGCCTGCCCCGACGCGTCGTTCGACACCGGCCTGGACCTGCTGGCCATGCGCACGGTCCGCCTGCCCAGCCTGCTGCGCACCACCCGCCAGATGCTCATCGGCGACCGCGGCCCCCACAGCCGCAACGTCTTCGTGAAACACGACATGGCCCGGATCCGGCTGACCGCCGCGCCCCTCGCACCGTTCCAGATGGACGGCGAATACCTCGGCGAACATCCCGAAGTCGAGCTGACCGCCCACCCCCACGCCCTGCGCGTGGTAGCCGCCGTCTGACAGTGGTTTCGCCTCGGGCGGGCTGGCCGAGGCGGGGGTCAGGGGCTGCTGGGGAGCGCGGTGGGCGGGGAGGCGCGCAGGACGCGGACGACGTCGGCGGGGGCGTCGCAGATGACGCCGTCCACGCCCACGTCGCGTAGTTGCAGGGCCGCTCGTTCGCTGGTCACGGTCCAGGTCACGAGGCGGATCCCGGCGGCGTGGGCCCGCTCGGCGGCGTCGGGGACGGCCAGCACGGCCGACGTGTGCGCGTGCAGCTCCTCGTGCCCGGCGGTCCGCGCGTAGGACAGGCCGCCGCCGATGCCCATCCGCGGCATCGTCAGGAATCCCGTGCCCACGCCGACGCCGCTGCCCCGGACGTGCTCGATGGCGAACCAGTCGAACGACGACACGGTCACCCCGGCGTCCGGTCCCGTCAGGCCGCGGGCGGTCAGCAGCTCGACCAGCGTCTGCGCGGACCGCTCGCGGGGAGCGTCGAAGTCCGGCTGACCGGGCTGGTTCTTGATCTCGATGATGATCCGGCCCCGGCCGCCCCAGGCGTCGAGCACGTCGTGCAGCGTGGGGACGCCGCGGGCCGCGAGCTCCGCCGTCGACCGGCGGATCACGGCGCGGCCGCCGAGCCTGGGCAGCCGGGCGTCGTGCACGCAGACCAGGTCGCCGTCCGCAGTGCGACGGATGTCCACCTCGATTCCATCCGCGCCGGCCGTCAACGCGGCGTCGACAGCGGCCGCCGTGTTTTCGAGGCCAGGATTGCGGCTGCCGCGGTGTCCCAGCACTTCCATCCGGCCTCCCCTACCGATCCGCCACCCAGGCCCCGTCGCGGGCCATAAGCCCCGTAGCCATCCTGCACCGCTCTCGCGCCGGTCGCGCGCCAGAATTCCCACCCGCCGGGGCGCCGTGCTGTGGTGTATCTCGCACTCCCGTCCCGGTCGGCCCGACGCAACAACGCGCAGCCGAGTTCGGCGCGCCGGTCGAGCGACCCGGTTCGGGAGTTTCCAGCCGGGATTCCCCCCGAGCGGCACCCGCACTTCACCCCCCTCCCCGCCCCCAAATACGCTTGTGGCCGAAGTCACGCCCCAACGGCGCCCCGGCGCAGGGCCCGTCGCGGTTGCAACAGGAGCAGGAGGCGGCAGCGGCCACCCGCGGCGACGGCGCTTTGGCGCATTGCCAACGGCGAGCGCGCCCGGCGCCTCGATCCGGCACGTCGGTGCCCCAGTGGCGTAGACAGGGTAGAAATGCCTAGTTGGCATGGTGGTCCGCTGCGGGGACAGGGCATGGCCTTGTCGGACTATCCGGACACTGGCCCGCTCATGCGGCCTTCTGCCCATGGCCACCAGGCATCCGGCCAGCCCGGACTAGTCATCCGGAGGGCAGCGGATCGTGGTCCGTCCGTGTCCTTCCCGGACAAGTGCAGGCCAGAGACCGTGTGAACGCTGATGCAGGTTCTTGCGCCCCTGCCGGTTCCGGTGGGAGGGTGGCGAATGTCCGAGGTGGATGGACCACATACACCCGGGCGTACGCGTGCACACAGTTGACTAGATGGCACCTGGATCCGTGACGGGCTCCGCTCGTCACGTCGTCACGTTCGCCGTGACGCAACCTCAGGAGTCAGCCGAGCGTCTTCTGTGCAGTGTCGCCCGCTACGACAGAGGGAGTAGGACGCATGGACTGGCGCCACAGAGCGCTCTGCCGTGACGAGGACCCCGAGCTCTTTTTCCCCATCGGGACCACCGGGCCAGCCGAGCGCCAGATCGAAGAAGCCAAAGCCGTCTGCCGACGGTGCGCCGTGACCTCCGACTGCCTGAACTGGGCGCTGGAGACCGGCCAGGACGCCGGTGTCTGGGGCGGCCTCAGTGAGGACGAGCGACGAGCCCTGAAGCGCCAGGTTCTGCGAGTCCGTACCGCCTGACCGGCCACACCCTCGGCGTGGGGCGGGCCATCGGCCCGGCGCTCGCCGGGAACGCACGTCAGCTGTGCCTGAGGGTCGAACCCTCCCCGTGAGCCTGCGCAGGGCTCGGTCCATGGGTCCACAGGCCAGCTACCGACAACGCCACCAGCTGGCCGCATAACGACGTACGAATCGCTGGCCGACATCCTTCGCGGCTCAGCGGCTGCTGCATCCGTGCCAAAGTCACGCAGCGCACTCACTTGGTGCGTTTCCGACACAGGCACTCTCGGCCGTTCTGTCCACATGGCCGCCGTTTCGAACCGGCGCGCCACGGACGGAGCGGCCGACGCCATTTCCGGGGCCGCCGCGGCGGCTGCAGCCCAGGAGCGGCTGGAGGTGGGCGCACGGCGAGCGCTCGACGAACGCTCGGCGTAGACACACTCCACGAACGCAGTGATACCCCGCCTCCGTCGGGCCAAACACTCAAGCTGAAGAAAGTGGGATCGACAGGAGCGCCTCGGTCCCACGGTCGGCGCCGGCCTGCAGACGGATGGTGCCCTGCATCTCCCCGAGCACGAGCTGGCGGACGATCTGCAGGCCGAGCCGGGGCGAGTGCTCCAGCTGGAAGTCGTCCGGCAGTCCGGCCCCGTCGTCCGCGACGACGACCGCGAGCCGGGTGTCGGTACGCCGCACCCGGATCTCGATCGAGCCGGCCGAACCATCGAACGCATGTTCGACAGCATTCTGCAAAAGCTCGGAGAGGACAAGTGCCAGCGGCGTGGCGAGCGCGCCGGAGAGCATGCCAAACGAGCCAACCCGGCGCGTCGTGGCCCGCGTGCCGGTCGTCGCCAGGTCGACCGTGACGGACGTGATCTGGTCGGCGATCTCGTCGAACGGCACCGACTCCCCCAGCGTCTGCGAGAGCGTCTCGTGCACCAGGGCGATCGACGTCACCCGCCGGACCGACTCCCGCAACGCGTCCCGGGCCTCGTCGACCTTCGTCCGCCGCATCTGCAGCCGCAGCAGCGCCGCCACCGTCTGCAGGTTGTTCTTCACCCGGTGGTGGATCTCCCGGATGGTGGCGTCCTTGCTCAGCAGCTGCGCTTCCCGGCGCCGCAGCTCGGAGACATCGCGGACCAGGACCAGCACCTCCCTGGTCTGGCCAGGGAAGAGCGGGATGGCACGCAGCAGCACGACGGTGCTACCGACCGCGAGCTCGACCTCCACGGGCCGGCGCCGGCCGATCGCGTGCCACACCGCCGGCGTGGTCGCCGGCAGGTTGAGCGCCCGGTGCACCGAGCGCAGGTCCTCCCCGGTGACGTTGCCGGTGTAGCCGAGCCGGCGGTAGGCCGACAGCGCGTTCGGGCTGGCGAAGATGACCTTGCCGGCGCCGTCGAGGCGGACCATCCCGTCGCCGACCCGGGGCGCCTCCGGGAGCTCGGCGGAGCTGCCCCGAAAAGGGAACAGGCCCTCCGCGGTCATCAACGCGAGGTTGTTGGCGCATTGCAGGTAGGCCGACTCCAGCGCGCTCGGCGTCCGGGTGGTCGCGAGGTTCGTGTCCCGGGCGAGTACGGCGATCACGTTCTCGCCGTGCCGGACCGGGATCGCCTCGGTGCGGACCGGCACGCCGCCGTCCCACTCGGGCTCGCCCTCCCGGGCGATCCGGTGCTCCCGCCAGGCGTTGCGTACCACCCAGCGGTTGATGACGACGCTGCCGACCTCGTCGTTGTGGTACGCCGTCGGGCCGGTCGCCGGACGCACCTGGGCGACGACCAGGAACTCCGTGTTGCCGCCCTTGGTCGCCCGCTGGCTGGAGGTGCGGCTGGGCACCAGCAGCAGCAGGTCCGCGAAGGAGAGATCGGCCAGCAGAGCCCAGTCGGCGACGAGAGCGTGCAGGTGGTCGATGTCGTCGTCGCTCAGGTCGGTGCTCGCGCGCAGCATGTCGGCGAGGGTTCCCACGGCTGGCAGACTGCCAGAAGAACCGGCCTCCTGAACAATCACGCCACCCGAACGATCGCCGCTCCCGGCCCGGCAACCCGCGACCCGGCCAGAACTTGCCGACGATTCCTGGCTCACAGCGCCAAGGGCCCGGCCCGGGCCCCGACATACATTCACGGCGTGACCCCCGACCAGTGCGTTTCCGCACCGCCCACCGCGCTCGGCTGGCTGGAGGACAACGCGCGGGCGCGCCGCGAGGCTGGCCTGCGCCGATCGGTGCGGCCCCGGCCCGCGGTGGACGGCGACATCCGCGTCGACCTGGCCGGCAACGACTACCTGGGCCTCGCCCGGCACCCCGCCGTGATCGAGGCCGGTGTCGAGGCGCTGCGGACCTGGGGCGCCGGCTCGACCGGCAGCCGACTGGTGACCGGCTCGACGGCGCTGCACGCCGAGCTGGAGGACGCCCTCGCCGCCCACACCGGCTTCGCCTCGGCACTCGTGTTCGCGTCCGGGTATGCGGCGAACCTCGGGGCCGTGACGGCGCTCGTCCGGGCGGGCGACCTGGTCGTCTCCGACGAGCGCAACCACGCCTCGATCGTCGACGCCTGCCGGCTGTCCCGCGCCGACGTGGCGATCGTCCCGCACCGCGACGTCGCCGCCGTCGACAACGCGCTCGCCCGGCGCGGCCACCGGCGCGCGCTCGTCGTCACCGACTCGGTCTTCTCCGCCGACGGCGACCTCGCCCCGGTCGCCGAGCTGCACCGGGTCACCCGCAGCCGCGGCGCGGTGCTGCTGCTCGACGAGGCGCACGCGCTCGGCGTCGTCGGCGCCGGCGGCCGGGGCGCGGCCGCCGCGGCGGGCCTGGCCGGCGAGCCGGACGTCGTCGCGACGGTCACCATGTCCAAGTCGCTGGGCAGCCAGGGCGGCGCGGTCCTGGGTCCGGTCGAGGTGCGCGACCATCTGATCGACACGGCCCGCACCTTCATCTTCGACACCGGCCTCGCGCCGGCGGCCGCCGGCGCCGCCCTCGGCGCGCTGCGGCTGCTCGTCGCCGATCCGGGCCTCGCCGCTCGCAGCCGGGCGCGGGCGACGGAGCTGGCCCGGCTCGCGGCCGCGCCGCGACCCGCCGCCGCGGTCGTCTCCGTCGTGCTAGGCGCGCCGGAACGGGCGGTCGCCGCCGCCGAGGCGTGCCGGGCGCTGGGCGTCGCCGTCGGCTGCTTCCGACCACCGACCGTGCCGCCCGGGACGAGCCGGCTGCGGCTGTCCGCGCGCGCGGACCTTACCGACGGCGACGTGGCACTGTTCGCGGCGGCGCTGCGCGGGGCGCTGCGGACCGCCGACGAGGCCGGCCGGGGGGCGGCGACCGGAGCATGAGCGTCCTCATCGTCACCGGCACCGGCACCGACGTGGGCAAGACCGTCGTGACGGCGGCGGTGGCGGCCCTCGCGGTCGACCGCGGCGCGCCGGTGGCGGTGGTCAAGCCCGCGCAGACCGGCGTCGCGCCGGGCGAGCTCGGCGACGTGGACCTGATCCGCGACCTGGCCGGCGTGCAGGACGTGCACGAGCTGGCCCGCTACCCCGAGCCACTCGCGCCCGCGACCGCGGCCCGGCGGTCGGGGCTGGCCGCACTCGACCTGACCGCCGCCGCGGAGACGGTCAGCAAGCTCGCCGACGAGGCGGACCGCGCCGGCGACGACGCCCGGGCCGGCGGCGGGACGCGGCTGGTGCTGGTGGAGGGCGCGGGCGGGCTGCTGGTCCGCTACGACGAGGACGGCCGCACGCTCGCGGACCTGGCTCGGCTGCTGCGCGCCCCGGTGCTGGTGGTGACCCGCCCGGCCCTGGGGACCCTCAGCGACACGGCACTCACGCTGGAGGCGCTCGCGCACCGGGGCCTGGACCTGGCGGGCGTCGTCATCGGGAGCTGGCCGGCGCGGCCGGGACTGGCCGAGCGGGCGAACCTCGCCGATCTGGCGGCGATCGCCGGCCGGCCGCTGGCCGGCGTGCTTCCGGCCGGCGCCGGCCTGCTCGACCGGCCCGGCTTCCGTGAGCTCGCCCGGCGGTCACTCGCGCCCGCGCTCGGCGGCACGTTCGACCCGGCCGCCTTCCAGACCCGCAACGCGCCGGCGCTGCGGCCCCCGCCCGGTGACTAGCCGGCGCTCCGGGCAAGCGCGCGGCGGCGGCGCCGGCGGGGTGCCAAAGACCACGCCCGTGGCGCGCGCGCCACGGGCGGCCTGGACTCGATGATGACGCAACTGTCCCCGATGCACTGTCCCCGATGCCGGTTTCGGCGGCTGGAGCAAACCAAGTGACCGCACCCGTGACCACGCCCCCCTCGGTCGGCCTGCCGGCGGACGCCGCCGAGCTGCTCGCGACGGCTCGCCAGCAGGTCCTCGTCGAAGGCCGGGGCCTGGCCGAGCCGCAGGTGCTGGCCGTGCTGGAGCTGCCGGACGCGGCCCTGCCCGAGTTGCTGGCGCTCGCGCACGAGGTGCGGATGCGCTGGTGCGGCCCCGAGGTCGAGGTGGAGGGCATCGTCAGTCTGAAGACCGGCGGCTGCCCGGAGGACTGCCACTTCTGCTCGCAGTCCGGCAAGTTCGACTCGCCGGTCCGGTCGGCCTGGCTGGACGTGCCCAGCCTGGTCGAGGCGGCGAAGGCGACGGCGGCGACCGGAGCGACCGAGTTCTGCATCGTCGCGGCCGTCCGCGGGCCGGACGCCCGGCTGATGGCGCAGGTGCGCGAGGGCGTCGCCGCCATCCGGGCCGCCGTCGACATCAACGTCGCCTGCTCGCTGGGGATGCTGACCCAGGAGCAGGTCGACGAGCTCGCCGCGATGGGCGTGCACCGGTACAACCACAACCTGGAGACGGCCCGCTCGCACTTCCCGAACGTGGTCACCACGCACAGCTGGGAGGAGCGGCTCGACACCTGCGAGATGGTGCGCGCGGCCGGGATGGAGCTGTGCTGCGGCGCGATCCTCGGCGTCGGCGAGACCGTCGCCCAGCGCGCGGAGCTGGCGGCGCAGCTGGCCGCGCTGGAGCCGGACGAGGTGCCGCTGAACTTCCTGAACCCGCGGCCGGGCACCCCGTTCGGCGACCTGCCCGCCGTCGAGCCGCGCACGGCGCTGCGCACGATCGCCGCGTTCCGCCTGGCGCTGCCGCGGACGATCCTGCGCTACGCCGGTGGCCGGGAGATCACCCTCGGCGACCTGGCGGACAGGGGCATGCTCGGCGGCATCAACGCCGTCATCGTCGGCAACTACCTGACGACGCTCGGGCAGGCGCCGGACGCCGACCTCGCGATGCTCGACCGGCTCTCGATGCCCATCAAGTCCCTGCAGGCGACGCTGTAGCGCGGCGGCTCGCCCGGGGGCCACGGCGGCGCCCCGGGCCGAGCGGCCAAGCACCCGAAGGACCAGGCGAAGGATCGGACAGTGACGAGGAACGACAGCCCGGCGGCCACCGACAACGGCCGGGCGCCGGGCGGCGCCCGGCGGGCCACGCCCGCGGCCTACTGCGACCGGTGCGGCGAGCCGGCGGCCACGGGTTCACACGACCGCTGTGCGGCGGCCCGCGCCCTGGAGCCGCCGCGCTACTGCCCCTCGTGCCGACGCAGGCTGGTCGTGCAGGTCGTCCCCACGGGCTGGACGGCTCGCTGCGCGGAGCACGGCGCGACGGCGAGCTGACCCGCCGGCGCCCGGCGCTCCCGGGCGGGCCCGTCAGACCGGCGTGGGCTCGACGACGGCGATCAGGTCGCCGTCCTGGACGACGTCGCCCTCGCGCACCGCGATCTCTGCCACCGTCCCGCCGTCCTCGCTGATCACCGGGATCTCCATCTTCATGGAGTCGAGGATCACCAGGGCGTCGCCGGCGGCAACCGGATCCCCCACCCCCACGACGACCTTCCAGACGTTCGCCACCATCTCGGCGCGGACTTCCTCGGCCATGGTCATCCCTTCGGGCGGGCACGGTGCGCGGCGCGCACGACCAGAGATCGGCTGCTGACCGGGCCGCCGACGTCACCAACTCCGCGGTCCCGGTGTCAGCGTAGTCGGTGCGGGACAGGGAACGTCGTGAACGCCGAGCGCCGCGTGGCGGCCGGGCGCGGCGGCCGGCGGCCACCCTCCGGCGCAGCGGCGCGGCGGCGCGTGGACCCCCACGGAAGCGGCCGAAGTGCGCCTGCTTGCAAACTACGGGTGTGTTCGTTCTCCTCGTCCTCGCCCTGCTCCTCGGCCTCCTGGTCGCCCGGCTGCGCGGGGGAACTCTCGACGCGCTGGGACGCGTCCGCATTCGGCTTGGCTGGCTCGTCGTGGGTGTCGTCCTGGCGCTGCTGATCGCCGCGGTGGCCGACGGCGCCCGGACCATCGGCTGGCTCGCGGCCGCGGTGCTCGCCGGAGTCCTCGCCGCGGCCAACCGGCGCGTTCCCGGTCTGCTCCTGCTGTTCTTCGGGCTGGCCCTGAACGCGGCGGTCATCGGCGTGAACCACGGGCACATGCCGATCTCGACGTCGGCGATCGGCTCGGCCGGGGTCTCCCGCGACGACGTGGCGTCCTCCGCGTACTACACGCTCGCGGGGGACGGCACCCGGCTGCGCCCGCTCGGCGACGTGATCCCGTTCCCGTTCTGGGTGGCGCCCGCCGTGCTGAGCGTCGGCGACGTGCTGATCGTGTCGGGTGTCGCCCTCTTCGCGGGGCTCACGCCGGTGCGGGCGAGCCGGACGCTGCGTGCCCGCGGCGCCGAGCGGACCCGTCGCCGGCAGCGGCAGCGCGCCGCGGCGCAGGCCGACGACGACACCGCCGACGCGGTGGCCGGCCTCGACGAGCCCACCGCCGCCCGGCGCCCCCGGCGGGCGGCGGCCCTGCCCTCGGGTCGGTCGGCGGGCGGCCGCCCACGGACCGCCGCCGGCGGCCCGGACGACGAGACGAGGCCTTGAGCGGGCAGCCCCGGCCGTCGACCGTCGTCGCGGGCTAGATTGTCGGGACGCGCGGCGTTCGGCAGCGGGTGCCTGGCATCCGTTTCGCCGGCGCGGCGACGGACAAGAGAAGGAGGTCGCGGCATGGCGAAGAAGAAGCGTAAGCGGCGCGCCCGCGCCAAGAACAAGGCCAACCACGGCAAGCGCCCCAACGCCTGATCGGCGCTTTTCCGGGTTTTCTCGCGGCCGCGGCCGGCTGGGGAGCCCTGGATATGGGTTGGGGGCGCGGCGCCATGCGCGCCGCGCCCCCAACCACAGGACCGCTTGTTCGGTCAGCCTGACCGTCTGATCGACCTGACTGTCCGATCGGCCCGACTATTCGGTGCTGACCTCGTGTGCCGCGTCGGCCTCGACCCGAGCCGCGCGCAGCCGCATCAGCAGGTTGGCGCGCAGCGAGTCGGGCGCCCGGTCGCCGCCGCACTTGCGCGCCACCAGCAGCTTCACCTCGTGCTCGACGCCGAACTCGCGCAGACACGGCGAGCACTCGTCGAGATGGGAACGGATCAGGTTCTGCTGCGTTCCGTCGCATTCGCCGTCAAGGTACAGAAAGACCGCGTCGAGGACCTTGCGGCAGTCGACCTCGTGCGGTTCGCCGCAGCTCACGAAGCACCGCCCTCGCTCCCGGTGGTGCCGGCCGGGACCAGCCCGCGCTCCCTGGCATACTGCTCCAGCGACTTGCGCAGACCCCGCCGGCCCCGATGCAGCCGGGACATCACCGTGCCGATGGGCGTGCCCATGATCTCCGCAATCTCCTTGTAGGCGAAACCCTCCACGTCGGCCAGGTACACGGCCATCCGGAAGTCCTCGGGGAGCGCCTGCAGAGCCTCTTTGACGTCACTGTCCGGCAGGTGATCGAGCGCCTCCATCTCGGCGCTCTTCAGACCCGTCGAGGTGTGCGACTCCGCCTCGGCCAGCTGCCAGTCCTCGACCTGCTCGGTCGGGCTCTGCAACGGCTGCCGCTGACGCTTGCGGTAGTTGTTGATGAAGGTGTTCGTCAGGATCCGGTACAACCAGGCCTTGAGGTTCGTGCCTTCCTGGAACTGGTGGAAGGCCGCGAACGCCTTGACGAAGGTCTCCTGCACGAGATCTTCGGCATCCGCCGGATTGCGCGTCATCCGCAGTGCGGCCGCGTACAGCTGGTCGAGGTAGGGAAGGGCGTCACGCTCGAACCGCGCGCCCCGCTCCTCGGAGGTCTCGTCGACCAGGATCACTCCCTCACCGCTCGGGTGGCCCGGGAGGCGCGCCTCCCCGGCCGGCATCACGGGCCGCCGGGCAGCTGACCGCGCGTCGACAACCGTGCTGGTCTGCCGGCCGCCCACCGCGGCCGGCGCAGTGGCACCGACCGCCAACGGGTCCTGCTCGCTGGTGAACTCGCCCGCCGGCGCGCCGCCCCTCGGGGCGTCGCGGCCCGCCACGGCTTCCCATCGTGTACCTGGCTGCGCCGGGCGGCGGTCTGCGGTCTTGCCTTGGGACGATACCCCGCTCACCGGAGGAATACCCGTCCGCGAGCCGGCCCCAGGGGCCGCCCAAACGGGGCCGCCGACCGTCGTCGTCGGGACGGCGGATCGCCGCAGCTGGCTCTCAGACGTCAATCTGACCTCCGTGACCTTGTCTTCGCCTTCCCGCAACCACCAGGTCTCCGCCGGGATTCCCCACACCCGCCCACCGCGCCACGGACAGCCACGGGCCAGGGCGGCGCCAGCCCTCAGCCCGGCCGGTCCGCGCCGCCGACGAGCGGGGAAGAGACGTTCAGCTGGCGCAGCAGCCACGTGGCCCCGAGCATGGCGGCCTCCGTCACGACGTCGTCGGCGCAGCGGCCATCCCGAACCCGGACCTTGAACGAGTGGTCGGCTCCCGCCACGACGACCACCTCGACCCCCCGATCCGGGTCCGCCGCCGGCCGGCCGAAGGAGTCCCGCTCCCCCTGGACGACGCGCACCGGCACACCCGCGCCGGACAGCTCCGGCTGACGCGACGGCCGGTCTCCGGGTGGGTGCAGCGGAAACCCGAGCGCCAGCACCGCGCATGCCCCGACCGCCCGGGCGGTGCGCACGGCGACGCGGGACCCCATCGACGCGCCCGCGAGCGCCAGCCGACGGGGCCGCGCGTCGCTGCCGGTCGCCGGCTGCCCGGCCAGGGCGGCCACGGCGGCGACGAGCACGGCGTCGAGCCGAGCTGGCCGGTCGGGCGCCCTGCGGCCGGCGACCCGGTAGGGCATCTCGAGGCGGCCGACGGTCACTCCGGCCGCGCCGAGCAGGTCGGCCAGCCGCCGCATCAGCGGCGTGTCGGTGCCGGATCCGGCACCGTGCAGCAGCACCACCACCGGTGGGCCATCGACGCCGCCGGGCCGGTCGTCGGCCCCGGGCGACAGTCGCTGGTCAATGCCGGGAACCACCAGCAGCCGCCCGCCGTCGACAGATAGAGGGGTTTGCAGTGCGGCGGATCCGGCCATAGCGATCTGGGTGGCCGGACCTACCAGCCGGCCCCCCGGCGGTCCTGCCGACGATCCGGCGGGAGCGCCGCCGTAGGTCTGGCGGGCGCCTCGCCGCCAACCCGGCGGGGACCCCGCCGCTGGTCCGGCGGGAAGGCCGGCGCCGGTCCGGGACGAACCCCGGGCGCCGCCGGTTCGGGAGCAGTTTTGGGGTGGCATGCCCTCGTTGATGCGCGTCATGAGATCGGTTCGTGTTGTGAGCCTCGCCGGAAGCCCCCCGTCGACGTCACGGATCGACCCGCCACGGAAAGCCCGCGCGGCGGTGACATCGATGATCGCTCGGCGTTCCGGCGTTTACGGCGCCCGCCTTCGGTCTGTGACATGCCTCGCATCGCGCCCCCTTGAAGGGTAGGAATGGTTCATGCTTTCTGGTCCCGGCGCTGATTCTCAGCTTGGTGATCCGGATTTTCGTCGCCCGCTGGCGCCCACCGTTGTTTGTGAGGCGCCCGCGGGCAGCGATGACCCCTACTGGTCGTTTTACGACGAGGTCGCCTCGGTCCAGCTCCGCGAGTGGCTTCCAGGCGCGCCGTCCAGGGTGCTCGACGTCTCCGGGCAGCGCGACCGGTTCGCCAGGCAGATGGTGGCGGCCGGCCATCAGGTCATCCGGGTCATCGGCGAGCTCGATCAGCTCGGGAAGATCCCCATGGACCCGGCGAACCGGGAGTCGCACCCGCCGCCGGCCGGGCGGCTGACGGCGGCCACGGCGGCGACGTGGCGAACGGCCGGCCCGGGCATCGCCGGGGGTCGCGGCGGCGCCCTGCGCAGCGTGGTCGGCGACGCCCGCAGCCTCGACTGGTTCGCGCCGACGTCGTTCGACGCGGTGCTCGCCGAGGGGCGGGCGCTGTCGTTCTGCCTGGCCACCGAGAGCACCCTCGAGGAGATCCACCGGCTGCTGCGACCCGGCGGCCAGCTCCTGCTGTGCGTCGACTCGCTGCTGCTGGGCCTCGCCCGCCTGGCCGAGCAGCACCGCTGGGCCGAGCTGTCGGACGTGCCACGGGCCGACGTCGTGCTCGTCCCGGCCGAGGACGGCACGATCACCCGCTGTTTCTGGCCCGAGGAGCTCAAGGCGGTGCTCACCAGCGCCCGCCTGGAGGTCGACTGGATCCGGCCGCGGACGGTTCTTTCCGCCGAGGCGGTGAAGCGGGCGCTCGCCGCGGACATGTCGTCGTTCCCCACGCTGGTCCGCACCGAGGTCGAGCTCGCCGCCGAACGCGAGGGCGAGTCCATCGGCATCCACCTCATCGCCTCCGCGCGCCGCCCCGGCTGACCCGGCCGGTCCGAGCGGTCCGACCGCGCCGGATCGCCCGGCCCGGCGCGCCGCGCGCCGATCGGCAGGCCCGCCCGCGACCACACCGCCGATTCACCCGGGCGCGAGGGCATGCTAGGGGGCGTGACGACAGCGACACGCCTTCCAGCCGAGCCGTGGCCGGCGCCGACCGCGGCCGGACCGGTGCGGGCCGTGGTGCGGGTGCCAGGCTCGAAGTCGGGGACGAATCGGGCCCTGGTCCTCGCCGCGGCGGCCGACGGAGTCTCCCGGCTGCGCGGCGCCTTGCGCAGCCGGGACACCCTGCTGATGGCCGGCGCTCTGGGCTCGCTCGGCATCCAGGTCGACACGGACCGCGAGGGGGGCGCCGAGCCCGCGGGCGGTCGCGGCGCCGCCGGGCCGCCCTGGGTCGTGCACGGCGGCCTCGACCGCGAGGACGCGGGACCGCGCACCGTCGACTGCGGGAACGCGGGCACCGTCGCCCGGTTCACGCCCGCCCTCGCGGCGCTGACCGGCGGCGACACCCGGTTCGACGGCGACCCTCGGATGCGCGAGCGCCCGCTCACTCCGCTGCTCGACGCGCTGCGCCGGCTGGGCGCCGACATCGACGGCGACGCGATGCCGTTCACCATCCACGGCCGCGGCGGCGTCCCCGGCGGCGCGGTCACCGTCGACGCGTCCGGCTCCAGCCAGCTGATCTCCGGGCTGCTGCTGGCGGCGCCGGGCTACGAGCGCGGGGTCGAGGTCAGCCACGTGGGCGGCCGGCTGCCGTCCGGCCCGTACCTGGACATGACGGCCACCGACCTGCGCGCGGCCGGCGCGACCGTCGACGTCGAGCCGGCCGCCGCCGGCCGACCGCCCGTCTGGCGGGTCGCGCCCGGCCCGCTGCGCCCCCACGACCGGACGATCGAGCCCGACCTCAACAGCGCCGCCGCGTTCCTGGCCGCGGCCGTGGCGACCGGCGGCGACGTCCTGATCCCGGACTGGCCCGAGGTCACCACCCAGCCCGGCCGGCTGCTGCCGGCCCTGCTGGAGCGGATGGGCGCGCGCGCAGAGTGGACGGCAGCCGGCATGCGGGTGCGCGGCGGCGACGGCCTGCACGGCCTCGACGCCGACCTGGGCGACGTCGGCGAGGCGGCCCCCGTCCTGACCGCGCTCGCCGTGCTGGCGGACTCGCCGTCCCGCCTGCGCGGCATCGCCCATCTGCGGCTGCAGGAGACCGACCGGCTCGGGGCGCTGGCCGACCAGCTCGGCCGGCTCGGCGCCGACATCACCGTCACCGAGGACGGCCTGGCGATCCGGCCGGCCGCGCTGCGCGGCGCCCGGCTCGACCCGCTGGCCGACCACCGGCTCGCGATGGCCTACGCCGTGGTCGGTCTCGCGGTGCCCGGGGTGACCGTCGACGACATCGCCACGACCGGCAAGACGGTGCCCGAGTTCCCCGCCATGTGGGCGGCGATGCTCACCGGCCCGCAGCTGGCCTCGAACGACACTGGATGAGCGGCGCGCGGCGAAGCGGGCGGGAGCTGGACGAGGACGACGTCCGCTCGCGCCCAGGGCGCGGCTCCCGGCCGCGCACTCGCGAACGCCCGGAGCACGCCGACGCGGTGGACGCGGTCGTGGTCGCCGTCGACCGCGGCCGCTACACCTGCCGGCGCGTCCTTCCGGATGGCTGGGCGGACCCCGCCGGGGCGGCGGTCGCGGCGATCCGGGGCGGCGACCTGCGCCGGGTGCCGGTCGTCGTCGGCGACCGGGTCGCGCTCGTCGGCGACGTGTCGGGCGATCCGGGCGCGCTTGCCCGGATGGTGCGGCGGACGGAGCGCACCAGCGTCCTGCGGCGCACCGCCGACGACACCGACCCGACCGAGCGGCCGATCGTCGCGAACGCCGACCGGCTCGTCATCGTCGCGGCGCTCGCCGACCCGCCGCCGCGCACCGGCCTGATCGACCGCTGCCTGGTCGCCGCCTACGACGGCGGCCTTGATCCGGTGCTGTGCCTGACCAAGGCGGATCTGGCCGGCGACGAGGAGCTGCGCGACCTGTACCGCCCGCTCGGCGTGACGATCGTCACCAGCCGCCCGGAACTCGATCCGGTCGGGCTACGGGCGCTGGTCGCCGACCGGGTGAGCGTCTTCTTCGGGCACAGCGGCGTCGGCAAGTCCACGCTGGTCAACCGGCTCGTTCCCGACGCCGAACGCGAGATCGGCCACGTCAACGTGGTCACGGGGCGGGGGCGGCACACGTCGTCGGCCGCGGTGGCGCTGCCGGTGCCGGGCGGCGGCTGGGTGGTGGACACCCCGGGGGTGCGCTCGTTCGGCCTGGGCGCCGTCAGCCTGGCGCGGGTGCTCGCCGCGTTCGAGGAGCTGGCCGAGGCGGCCGCCGACTGCCCACCGGGCTGCACCCACGCGGATGGGCTGGCGGACTGTGCCCTCGACGAGGCGGTGCGCGCGGGTCGCGCGGACGGCGCCCGGCTCGCCAGCCTGCGTCGGCTGCTGGCGGCCCGCGGCGGGTGAGCAATATCTCATTGTGGCCCGAGGCCGAGCGGTGAGAGCGATCCCATTCCGGAGTTTCCCCGGTTGGCCCGCCCGACCCGCTTCGACCTGAGACCTGCCTCACGCCGTGATCCGTCGTTCTGGCTCGATTGGCGCCCTTACGAGGTGAGCCCCGTCTCATTTCCCGGCCCTTGCTCCGCAGTTCTCCCGGACCATCCGCCGGCCACCAGTGAATAAGCGTCTGGCCAGTGGGATTTGACCCCTCTCAACGCCTCGCGGGAAAGGGGGCCGAAGGGCTCCGAACCGTAGGCTCTACCTCCGTGAAGCTGTCTGACCCGGCGGCGGCCGACTCCGCCATCACGCCCGGCTCGACGACGGGGGCGGGTGCGGACGCCTGGCCCACGCCAGCCGACGACCTCGCGCTGGCGCTGAGCCTCGCCGACGCCGCTGACAAGATCACACTCGCCCGCTTCCTGGCGGTGGACCTGCGGGTGGAGTCCAAGCCGGACAACACCCCCGTCTCCGACGCCGACACGGCCGTCGAGTCGATGATCCGCGAACGGCTCGCCGCCGCCCGGCCGGATGACGCCGTCCTCGGCGAAGAGGAAGGCCTGACCGGCGACGCGCGGCGACGCTGGATTCTCGACCCGGTCGACGGCACCAAGAACTTCGTCCGCGGCGTCCCCGTCTGGGCGACCCTGCTCGGGCTCGAGGTGGACGGCGAGATCGTCGTCGGCGTCGCCAGCGCGCCCGCCATGGGCCGGCGCTGGTGGGCCGCGCAGGGCGGCGGGGCGTTCACCCGCACGGCCACCGGCGACACCCGGGCCCTGCGGGTGTCCTCGGTCGCCCGCCTCGAGGACGCCTTCCTGTCCTTCGCCTCGCTGGAGGGCTGGACGGAGCGCGGCCGCGTCGACGAGCTGCTGCACCTCGCCGGCCAGGTCTGGCGGACCAGGGCTTACGGCGACTTCTGGTCGCACCTGATGGTCGCGGAGGGCGCCGTCGACGTCGCACCCGAGCCGGTGGTGTCGCTGTGGGACCTCGCGGCGCTGCAGGTGATCGTCGAGGAGGCCGGTGGCCGGTTCACCGACCTGACCGGCCGCCGCGGCGCCGGCCACGGCACGGTGCTGTCGTCGAACGGCCACCTGCACGAGGCGGCCCTGGCTTCCTTCAAGGCGGCCGGCTGAGCGCCGAAGCGGGGGCGCGGCCGATCGGGTTCGCGCACCGCGGGGCGCCGGCCTGGTACCAGCGGGAGAACACGCTGGCGGCCTTCACCCGCGCGCTGGCACTGGGGGCGAACGGCCTGGAGTCCGACGCCTGGCTCACCGCCGACGGGGTGCCCGTGCTGCACCACGACGGGGAGTTCGGCCCGCCGCGGCTGCGCCGGTACGTGCCGGCGCTGGCCGCCGACGCGCTACCGCCCTGGCTGCCGACGCTGCCCGCGTTCTACCGCGCGCTCGGCACCGACTTCGAGTTCAGCCTGGACGTGAAGACACCGCGGGGCGGGGCGGCGGACGCGACCGTGGCCGCGGTGGTCGCCGCGGCCCGGGCGGCCGGGCCCGACGCGCCGCGACGGCTGTGGATCTGCGGGTCGCTGGGCAGCCTGCGGGTCTGGCGCGAGCTCGACCCGGACGTGCGCCTGGTCAACTCCACCTCGATGCGTGCGGTGCGGGAGGCCGGCGGAATCGGCCGCTACATCCACGAGCTACGCGCCGCCGGGGTGGCCGCGATGAATCTGCGCGCCCGCGAATGGGTCGCGCCGACGGCTCCGATCGCCCAGGTGCTGCACGATCACGGCCTGCTCGCCTTCGGCTGGGACGCCCAGCGCCCGGCCACGCTCGCCCGGCTGCTCGGCTACGGCCTGGACGCGGTCTACTCCGACTGGATCGACCGCCTCGTCGCCGCGACGGGGTCGAGCCCGCGCGGCGGCCCCGCGAAATGAAGCGGACATTGCCGCACAGAATTGCCCGCCGGCCGGTGACAATGCGGTGGCCGGGCCGGGGCCGCGCAGTCGGGGAATCCGACGCCGCGACCGCATCGGCGCAACGTGCGGACAACGTCACCGGATCGCCACGGCGAGCCGATCGACGAGTTAGCTTCCCTCGTCCTCGGCGACCGCGACTTTCAACATCTGCGCCGGAAAGCCGGTCCGCTGCGCGACGTTATCCACCGAGTAACCCTGACGTACCAGGTCGCGAGCCTGCTCGAGCGTCCAGCCGCGGCCCGGATCGAACCGCGTCACCACGACCTCACCCGCCCCTCGGCGCTCATCCGGCCAGCTCAGACGTGCACGGCGTGCCAAGGATCGACCTCCGAATAGTCCATCGGGGTGTCCACATGACCCCTTCGGCGAACAAGGCGCCTACACAGTGCCTCGTCACCAGCCTCGTCACCAGCTTGTCGCCGGGACTGGTCACCAACATTGGTCAGATTGCCGGTGGCCCACGGGTCTAACTCTACGGTAGCGCTTCGACGAGACTAAATGTGGAACTTACCCGTGCCGCTTGTCACGGGCCTTGGCGTAACCCGTGCATGGTGATCGAGCCCGCGCGCGGCACCACCCGGTACGCGACCACCGATACCGTGCAGCCCACCCGGTCCACTCTCGTTCGCGCGCGCACGCCGCCGTGAACGGGGTGAAAAGGCGCCGTTCACCCCGCCTTCGGGAATCGCCCGGCCGGCGTCCCGCGGCGAAGCACCGTCCGGCCGTCCCGCTCCCCCGCGGCGGCCCGTTCCGCCGCCCGCTGCGGTGCTGCCGCGGCCGTCGTCGGTGGCGGGGTCGTCGGCGCCCCGGCGAGCGGCTCGCCGGGCGGCAGCGAGCGGGAGCGCAGCAGCGCCCGCCATTTGCGCGACGAGTGACTTGCCGGCCGGGTCGTGGCGAGGAAGTCCTCCAGGACGGCCTGGAACCGGTCCGGGTCGGAGTGATGCGGGAAGTGCCCGGCGTCGGGAAAGATTTCCAGCCGGCTGCCGGGCATCGCCTCGTGTGCGATCCGGGCATGCGCGACCGGGATCACCGCGTCGTGCTCGCCCCAGATGATCAGCGTGGGCATGCCCTGCGCCAGATAGCAGCGGTCGAGCATCGTGATCGCCTGCCCGCGCGCGTCCGCCGCGGCCCGCAGCGTGCGCAGGAAGGCCGCCCGGGCGCCCGGCGCCGTCAACGCGTCGAAGACCCGGCCGAGGTCGGCCGCGTCGCGACCGAGGTCGCGACCCAGCAGCCCGAGCGCGCCGATCGCACCGCGCCCGGCGAGCCGGGCCGGCGGCAGCCGCAGCAGCGACAGCAGCGCCTCGCCGCCCGCGGAGGCCGCCAGCCGCAGCGCGGGATGCAGCTGCGGCCCGACCCCGCCGGTGCCGACGAGCACCAGCCGCTCGCAGCGCTCCGGGAACTGGTAGGCGAACTGCATGGCCACGCCACCGCCGAGCGAGTGGCCGACGACCGTCACCCGCTCGATGCCGAGCACCGAGAGCAGGTCACGCATGCCGCAGGCGAACCCGCCGATGGAGTAGTCACCCCGCGGCTTGTCCGACAGGCCGTGGCCAAGCAGGTCGGGCGCGATCACCGTGTGCCGGCGGGCCAACCGGGACAGCACCGGATCCCACGTCGCCGAGCTGTCCCCGATGCCGTGGATCAGCAGCACGGCCGGCCCGCGCCCGGCGCGCAGGTAGGCGCGTTGGTACCCGTGGACCGTGACATACCGCCGCGACCACGGACCCGGACGGTCCGGACCGGTCGAAGGCCCCCCACCGGCGCTCATCGCGACCACCGCCTCCATGCCCCCGAGGGCTGGCCGAGGTGCGCGTACGGAGCAGCCCGCGCCCCGGGCCGGCACCACGCCGACGCCGCTCGCGAACCCGCGAAACGGCGGTCCGCGAGGCCTAGAACTCGATGTTGTGCATGACGTGCTTGATCCGCGTGTAGTCCTCGAGCCCGTAGATCGACAGATCCTTGCCGTAGCCGCTCTTCTTGAAACCGCCGTGTGGCATCTCGGCGACGATCGGAATGTGCGTGTTCACCCACACGCAGCCGAAGTCGAGGCGTCGGCTCACCCGCATCGCCCGGCCGTGGTCGGACGTCCAGACGCTGGACGCCAGGCCGTATTCGACGCCGTTGGCCCATCGCACCGCCTCGTCCTCGTCCGAGAACCGCTGCACGGTCACCACCGGCCCGAAGACCTCCTGCTGGGCGAGCTCGTCGTCCTGGCGTACGCCGGCGACAACCGTGGGTGGGTAGAAGTACCCCGGACCGCCGGGCGCCACGCCACCCGCCACCACCTCGGTGTGCGCGGGCGCCCGCTCGACCATGCCGCTGACCCGGGCGAGCTGGTTCGCGTTGTTGAGCGGACCGAAGTCGGCGTCGGCGCTCGACGGCGGGCCGACCCGGGTCGAGCGGGCGGCGTCGGCGAGGGCCGCGACCAGGCCGTCGTAGATGCCGGGCGCGGCGAGCACCCTGGTGGCCGCCGTGCAGTCCTGGCCGGCGTTGAAGTAGCCGGCGCCGGCGATGCCCGCGGCCACCCGGGCCGGGTCGACGTCGTCGAACACCACGACGGGCGCCTTGCCGCCGAGCTCGAGGTGGACTCGCTTCAGGTCGTCCGCCGCGGCCTTCGCGACCTCCGTGCCGGCGCGGACGCTCCCGGTCACCGAGACCATCGCCGGCACCTTGTGGGCAACCAGGGCCCGGCCCGAGTCGCGGTCGCCGCAGACGACGTTGAGCACGCCCGGCGGCAGGAACTCGGCGGCGATCTCGGCCAGCAGCACGCTGCTGGCCGGCGTGGTGTCCGACGGCTTCAGCACCACCGTGTTGCCGGCCGCGAGCGCGGGCGCGATCTTCCAGATCGCCATCATGAACGGGTAGTTCCACGGCGTGACCTGCCCGCAGACCCCGATCGGCTCGCGGCGGACGTAGCTGGTGTGCCCCGCCATGTACTCGCCGGCCGCGCGGCCCTCCAGCAGACGCGCCGCGCCCGCGAAGAACCGGACCTGGTCGGCCGACGGCGGGATCTCCTCGTCCAGGGTGAGCTGGATGGGTTTGCCGGTGTTGCGGCTCTCGGCGGCGACGATGTCGTCGGCGCGGTCCTCGATGGCGTCCGCGAGCCGCAGCAGCGCACGGGACCGCTCGCTCGGGGTCGTGTCCCGCCACGACTCGAACGCGTTCGCCGCGGCCGTCACGGCCCGGTCGACGTCGGCGGCGCCGGACAGCGGGGCCTCGGTGTACACCTCGCCGGTCGACGGGTCGACGATGGGCATCGTCCGGCCGTCGGCCGCCGACACGTGCTCGCCGCCGATGAAGTTGCTCAGAACCGCGCCCATCCGACCTCTCCCGTCACCGACCTCGGCCCACGGCGGCACGCACGCGCCGGGTTCCGACTCCATCACGTCCAGCACGTGACCGCCCGGCGCGAGAACGCGGCGGACCTACGGATGCCGTCTCCGTACGGGCCCAGTACGGTCGAAGACGGCAGTTGACCGCAGACTAGGGCACGGATACCACGCCCGGATAGAGGTCGACGAGCGCGTCACTCCGGCCGCGCCCGCGGCCGCGGGCGGCGATGGCCGGCGGCGAGCGCCGGCCGCGCCGACCGAACCGGTGCGCACCCCGTCCGAAGGGTAGGCAGGCCAGGTGGCTGACGCTAGCCGGATCGTCCAGCGGATACGGCGCCGCCCGGCGCGGCCGTCGGCGGCGCTGCCGTCCTCGCTGTGGACCGACGGGCTGCCGGGCCCGGTGACGCCGCGCCCGGCGCTGCGCGGCGACGTGCGTGCCGACGTCTGCGTGGTCGGCGCCGGATTCACCGGGCTGTGGACGGCCTACCACCTGTCCCGGCTCGCCCCGGACCGGCGCGTGGTGGTCGTCGAGAGCGAGGTCGCCGGGTTCGGCGCCTCCGGTCGCAACGGCGGCTGGTGCTCGGCGCTGTTCCCCGCGGCTTCGATCGCGGCCGAGATGCGCCCCGCGCTGGTGGCCACCGTCGACGAGGTCGGCGCGGTCGCCGCCGCCGAGGGCATCGACTGCGACTTCGCCAAGGACGGCAACCTGTGCGTGGCCACGACACCGGCGCAGGCCGCCCGGCTGCGCGGCCAGGTCGGCCAGGTCGGGCAGGGCGGCCAAGGCGGGCAGGGCGGCCAAGGCGGGCAGGGCGGCCAAGGCGGGCAGGGCGGCGGCTGGCTGACCGCCGACCAGGTGGCCCGGCGGATCCACCTTCCGGGGGCGCTCGGCGGCGTCTTCGATCCCGAGTGCGCCGCGTTGTCCCCCGCGAAGCTGGTCCGCGGCCTCGCGGATGCCGTCGAGCGGCGCGGCGGGACGCTGTTCGAGCGCTCACCCGCGCGCTCGATCGAACCCGGGCTGGTCGAGCTGGACGGCGGCACGGTCCGGGCCGAGACGGTCATCCGGGCGACCGAGGCGTGGTCGTCGCAGTTCCCGGGCCACAGCCGCGACCTGGTGCCGATCTACTCGCTCGTCATCGCGACCGAACCGCTTCCGGCCGCCGTCTGGCACGAGATCGGCTGGCGGGAGCGGTTCACGCTGAACGACGCCCGGCGTCTGATCATCTATGCGCAGCGCACCGCCGACGGTCGCATCGTCCTCGGCGGCCGGGGCGCGCCATACCACCTCGGGTCGAGGATCAGGCCGGCGTTCGACCACGACGACGCCGTGTTCGAGCACCTGCGCCGCACCCTGGCCATGCTGTTTCCCGCGGCGGCGCGCGCCGAGATCACGCACCGCTGGGGCGGACCGCTCGGCGTGCCCCGCGACTGGACCCCCTCCGTGCGCTTCGACCCGACCACGCGGCTAGGCAGCGGCGGCGGCTACGTCGGCGACGGCGTCGCCGCCAGCGCGCTGGCCGGGCGGACGCTCGCCGAGCTGGCCGCGGGCCTGGACACGTCGAACACGCGGCTTCCCTGGGTGAACCGGCCGACCAGGCGATGGGAGCCAGAACCACTGCGATGGGTCGGCGTCAACGTCGGGCGCCTCGGCGCGGCGGCGGCCGACGCCCAGGAGAACCGCACCGGCCGGCCGTCCCCGCTCGGCAAGGTCGTGGATCGGCTGACCGGCCACTGAGGCAGGGCGCCGGCCGGCCGGCGGGCCACCCGCACGGGCATCGGCCACCGGACGGGCCGGCGGAAGATCTCGGACGAAGGCGCCAATCGGTCGCTAAAACCAACCGATGCACAACCAGGGAGTGGTTTCAGGAGTCCGACAGAGCGCGATGGCCGGATCTCGACCGGCCCGGGTAGATGGGACGGCCCATGCCTCAGGTCGGACGCGATCCAGTCGATGACACCCTGGTGACCCGCCTCGGCGGATCCGAGATCACCGTCCGGCCGGAGCCGCCGACAGGGCGCCCGAGCGCCTCCGTCGTCCTGTTCCGGCTCGTCTCCCCGATGTTCGACACGCTGTCGGTCGCCTACCTGAGTCCGATCGAGGCCCGGGCCCTCGCCCACGCGCTGCTGACGGCCGCGGACACCATCGACCCGACGGCCACCGGCGGCTGGCGGACCCCGGCGCGCCCGCGCTGACGGTGCGCGGCAGGCGAGCGGGCGGACGGGCCCGGCGGACGGCTGGCGGGCTGGCGGGCTGGCGGGCTGGCGGGCTGGCGGGCCCGTCCGCCCGCTCGCCTGCCGCGCACCGTCAGCGCGGGCGCGCCGG